>Ga0213863_10000018_pt1 | contig 137399 bp, 107 predicted proteins | sample PICome_8_FD_160128 | JGI IMG/M metagenome (GOLD analysis project Ga0213863, IMG submission 160128) | Coastal seawater microbial communities near Pivers Island, North Carolina, United States - PICO497 | ecosystem: Environmental > Aquatic > Marine > Coastal | place: USA: North Carolina...
GAATCAGAAAGAGATGCAATTTTTGGAAACAACCTCCTCGCTCTCCTCCCATGTTGATTGAACTGAATCAGATCATCCCCAGCCCGTTGCCAGATAAGGTTATCGATTCTTCTGAAATCTGGAACCGCAACCTGCTCATCCAGCCTCAATCCAAAACCCTGATTTCCGCCCAGTCCGGACTGGGGAAATCTACCCTGCTCCATCTCATTTACGGTCTTCGGCAGGACTACAGTGGTCAACTTTTAATCGATGGAAAACCAGCCCGTGATTTTTCTTTTATTCAGTGGGAGGAGCTCAGGAGGGAATCCTTATCTCTGGTCTTTCAAGACCTTCGCCTCTTTCCTCACCTATCCGCTCAGGAGAATCTCAATCTCATCCCTCAAGGCAATCCAGCTTCCCCTTCGATCATGGAAATGGCGGATCGATTGGGAATGGAATCTCACCTTCATCAACCGGTTTCCACCCTTTCTCATGGACAACGCCAGCGGATTGCAATCATGCGAGCCTTACGGAAACCCTTTCGCATCCTGCTCTTGGACGAGCCCTTCAGTCACCTTGACGAGATTAACCAAACCCTTGCCTGTGAATTGATTCGTGATGTAGTCGAGCAACTGCAAGCCGGCTTAATTCTTTCCTCCCTTGGTTCCGCCCCTGCACTCTCCTTTGATGATCAATATTTGTTGTGAAATCGAACCCAGAAAATGCAACCCTTCAATCCTGCCTTCAAGTGGCTGGTCCCCGGCGTGAACTTGCCATCGCCTCCCTGGGTTGCCTATTGGGAAGCACCCTTTTGCTTCTAGCTCTTCAATTTTTTCAAGATGCCAATCAATATTTGGAACAAAATGAGGGACCCAAGAATTATTTCACTCTCAATAAAAAAGTGGAAGGGGGAGCCTTGGTAAATTTAGGGAAAAAAGATCCATCTTTTTCTCCCTCAGAATTGGAAACCATCCGCAGCCTGGAAGGGGTCAAGCGGATCGGGGGATTTGTCCGTAATCAATTTCCGGTAACGGTTTATATCTGGCCCACCGGAAAAGTGGGTATGGGATCCGCCGCCAAAGCTGATTTGTTCTTCGAGTCGATTCCCGATGCCTTTCTTGACTTTATTCCAGAGCAATGGAACTGGGAAGAAAATGCCAGCTTTGTTCCGATCATGGTTCCGAAGTTCTACCTCGACCTTTGGAATTTTGGACTGGCTCCTTCAAGGGTGGAATATCCCACCCTTTCCATGGAAGCCGCAACTGGCATGCCCATTGAGGTATTTATTGGCCAGAACCGGGAAGCCACCTTAGATGGTCGATTTATCGCCTTCAGTAAACGAATCAACAGCGTGCTGGTGCCGGAAAGCTTTCTCACCTGGGCCAATCAAAAATTCGGACAACCCAACACCGGAGACTTTTTCTTTCTCTGGAAGAACGGTTCCATTGATGGTCCACCCCGCTCACGGGCCGAACTCATCAAGTTGAGCAACGATCCCGCCTTTTCCTCCTGGGAAGTCTCCCCTCTCGGTAACGCCGCCGACCGGGTGCCTGCTCCAACCGTGGTGGATACTGAAGAGAAAATCATTCATCCATCCCGGATCATTTTGGAGGTCGTCGACAGCCCTTCCCCCTCCTTGCTTCAATTCATCGAAGAGAATGGGTATGAATTAAACCGGGAATTCCCCGAGCAGGACCTGATTAAAAAAGCAATCAGCGGACTCTTCCTTGGAATGGGTGGGATTGGTGGCCTGCTTTCACTCTTATCCATCTCCACCTTCGCCACAAGTTACCGCCTGGTGGTTGCCCGGGCAGCGGAGCATGCCCGCAACTTACTCCTGCTTGGCTTTTCCCGGAACCAAATCAGTCAAATTTTCTTTGCCCGCTTCCTTCGTCTCTTTTTTTGGGTACTGGGGGGCTCTTTCATCCTGGGTCATGCTACCAAGTATTTTCTTTTGATACAGGCTGCTCAGATCAACCTCTCACTCCCCTCTGGCTTTTCCCCAGAAAGTCTTATTCTGCTTGGTATCTATGGGGTCTTATTCTGCTGGATCAACAAACGAGTGATTGAAAAATCAGTCATCGATCTGATCCGATAAAGTAAATTGCCTCAAAACCTAACTTACCTTCATAACCAGTTCGTCATCTTTGACCGAAAAGGCAACCGCACTGCCCTCCTCCACTTCCCCGGCAACCAAGGCTCGGGCGAGCTGAGTCTCAACTTGTTTCTGTAAAAATCGTTTCAGGGGACGGGCACCGTAGGTTGGGTCATATCCTTTTTCACCGATCCATTTTCTTGCCGCATCAGTAAATCCAACGCTTACCTTTCGATCCTCAAGACGTTTGTTCAGACTTGTAACCAGTAGATCCACAATCTCGGTAATTTCCTCCAAGGAGAGGGGTTTGAAAAGAACAGTATCGTCAATCCGGTTGAGAAATTCGGGTCGGAAATGATCCCGTAAATCTGCCATTACCGATTCTCTTGCAGATTCAGAAATTTCATTATCGATCAAGTTATCCTGTAAATAACGACTGCCCACATTCGAGGTCATAATCACCACCACATTTTTAAAGTCCACGGTACGCCCCTGAGAATCAGTCAGGCGGCCGTCGTCCATCAATTGAAGTAAAACATTAAAGACATCGGGGTGAGCCTTTTCAATCTCGTCGAAAAGAATAACTGCATAAGGTTTACGCCGGACCGCTTCGGTAAGTTGTCCACCCTCCTCATAACCCACATATCCAGGAGGGGCACCAATCAGGCGGGCAACGGAATGCTTCTCCATGTACTCGGACATATCGATCCGAACCACATTATTTTCACTATCGAACAGGCTTTCGGCTAGGGTCTTGGCAAGCTCAGTCTTCCCCACTCCCGTTGGTCCGAGAAAGAGAAAGGAACCAATCGGACGATTGGGATCCTTGATACCCGCACGGGCTCGCATGATCGCTTCCGAAACGGCATCTACCGCTTCGTTCTGGCCAATTACTCGTTCATGCAAAATACTTTGCAAACGCAATAATTTCTCGCGCTCGCCTTCGATTAGTTTGGTAACCGGCACCCCGGTCCAGCGGGCAACAATATCAGCAATTTCCTCCGCGGTGACTTCCTCCTTGAGGATGGAATCATCTTTCTTTTCCGCCTTTTCAAGAGCGTCGAGTTCTGCCTCCAGGGTGGGTAATTTTCCATGTTTAAGCTCGGCAACGAGGTTCAAATCGTAAGCCCGTTCGGCCCGTTCCATTTCCGCACGCATTGACTCAATCTGTTCACGAAGGACCCGGACATCATCGATTCCCTTGCGTTCATTTTCCCATTTTCTCTTGATGGTTTCCATCTTGTCCCGGGCGTTACCAAGTTCCTGACGCAAAGTTTCCAGTCGGTCTTTACTGCCCTTATCTTTTTCCTGCTTTAAGGCAGTCTCTTCAATCTCTAGCTGGAGCACACGGCGACTGATTTCATCAAGTTCGGCAGGCATACTGTCCAATTCGGTCCGAATCATCGCACAAGCCTCGTCCACCAGATCAATGGCTTTATCCGGAAGAAAGCGGTCAGAAATATAGCGGTTGGAGAGAACCGCTGCATGGACCAGAGCTTCGTCCCGAATATTGACTCCGTGGTGAATTTCAAAGCGCTCCCGCAAGCCGCGCAGAATGGAAATGGTATCATCCACATCCGGTTGATCCACGAGAACGGTCTGAAAACGGCGCTCGAGGGCCGCGTCCTTTTCAATATGTTGACGGTATTCGTTCAAGGTGGTGGCACCAATGCAATGAAGTTCGCCCCGGGCAAGCATCGGCTTCAACATATTGCCTGCATCAATCGCACCCTCCGTTTTACCGGCACCCACGATGGTATGCATCTCGTCGATGAATAAAACTATCCGGCCTTCTGCTTTACTCACTTCGGTCAAGACGGCTTTGAGCCGTTCCTCAAATTCCCCACGGAATTTTGCCCCTGCCAGTAGGGACCCCATCTCCAAGGTAAAAATGGTCTTGTCCTTCAATCCTTCGGGTACATCACCCCGTACGATTCGCTGGGCCAGTCCTTCCACGATCGCGGTTTTTCCCACTCCCGGTTCACCAATCAGTACCGGATTGTTTTTGGTCTTACGGGACAGGATACGTATGACCCGACGAATTTCGGCATCGCGACCAATTACCGGATCTAATTTTCCAGCTTTTGCTTGTTCAACTAAATCGATCCCATACTTTTTAAGAGCCCGAAAAGAATTCTCGGGTGTTTTAGAACTCACTTTTTGCCCCCCCCGAAGGTGGGTCAGAGTTTCTTTGATCTTCTTCTCCGAAAGTTCAAAGTTCTTAAGAAATTGTTTGAAAGTGGCGGGTTTTCCCACCGCTGCCAGTCCCAGCAATAAGTGCTCGGTACTGATGTAATCATCCTGCATATCCTGTGAAATCTGTTGTCCTTTTTCAACCGCTTCGGTTAAGGGTGCGGAGGCATAAGATCGAGCGGTGTTCACATCACCTGCAATCTTGGGTAAGTTTTTTAATTCACGCTGTAATGCGAGTTGAATCGGTGCGGTTCCAATCCCCATCTCTTCTAATAGAGCAGGCACAATTCCATTCTCCTGAGCCATCAAAGCGGAAAGGAGATGCCAGACTTCGACTTCTTGCTGCCCATTACGCTTGGCCACTTCCGACATTTCACGAATGGCGGAAATTCCAAGCTCGGTGAATTTTTCTGGATCAATATTCATGAGAGTTCAACTGCAGGATGCGTTCCGAAAATTCAGGAAAAAAAGATCTCCCCATCGAGTTCAGTTAAAGCCTTATACTTCTGTATATTAGAGTCTTGTGAAATATTTTTTTATCTTCCCCAATGGGACAAGGCCGAAATAAGTCTCCTCGATAGAGACATTTTGGCTCAATTTTGCTCTTTTCTGATTCCGTTCTCGATCAAATGAAAGGGAAAGGCTACTTTTCTTTCCTTTATTCCATTCAATAAAATCATGCACCCATTTAGATTATTCAATTCCAGCGTAGGTTTACTTTGATGAAACTAAAAGAGCGTGTCGTATTTATAGATCAAAAGTTGGAGGAACTATATCCGGATCCACCGATCCCACTCGATCATGTGGATCCCTACACTTTATTGATCGCCGTTCTTTTATCCGCTCAATGCACAGACGCAAGGGTAAACAAGGTGACCCCTGCTCTCTTTCAACTTGCCTCCACTCCTGAAGAAATGGCTCAAAGATCGGTTGATGAAATCAATGCAATCGTAAGGCCTTGTGGCTTAGCTCCAAGAAAAGCCAAGGCGATTCACGAGCTTTCTCATTTGCTTATTAAACTGCACAAGGCTCAAGTACCCGAGTCTATGGATGCCCTGGAAGCCCTTCCAGGAGTGGGTCATAAAACCGCTTCCGTCGTGATGGCCCAGGCATTTGGGGTCTCCTCTTTTCCGGTTGATACCCATATTCACCGGCTTGCCCAACGCTGGAAATTAACCAATGGAAAAAGTGTGGCTCAAACCGAGAAAGACTTGAAGCGTCATTTTGTAGAAGACAGATGGAATTCCTTACATCTGCAAATTATTTACTACGGACGCGAGTATTGTCCGGCTCATGCCTGTCACGGCTTAACATGTCCCATTTGCAAAACTTGTTTCCCGGAGCGAAAAAATAAGGTCCAAAACCGGAAGGCTTAACCGGCATTAACAAATATCTTAGGACGCTCAGACTTTAGGCGCTTGATGGCCTCTTCACTAATTCCACAATTAAATAAATATACCTCCCTCAAACTTTGGATTACCGACAAGGTATCCACGATGGAGTCTTCGAGTTTTACATTGATTAAATTTAAATGCTCCAGTTTTTCCAAGCTTTTCAGCTTCGAAGCACCGGAAATGGAAATTGCAGATGAACCTTCCAGGTTTAATTTTCGAAGATTTACCAGCTTAGTAATCGAATTCATTCCCTCATCGGTGATTTTTGAATTTGGAAGATCCAATGAAACCACATGACTCGCAATCGGCATCAAAGTCTCTAATTCATTGTCTTCCATCGGAGGATCCGCTGGTGCTATGATCTGTAAGCCTTTATCGTTCTCAATCGGCAGAATTCTAATACCTGACTGACGAAGAGTTTGAAAGGACTCTGGATCAAGTGAAATATCATCCGCGGATTTCGGTTCTTCAGTGACGGCAGGAGTACCTTCTTTTTCCCCGATCGGTGAAGCCGCTAGCAGTTGATCTACAGGTAATCCAAATTTTTCAAAAATAGGACCCAATTTTTCAGGCATTCCAAAATAAGCACCGACAAGCCCACCCACCGCTAAGAGCATCATGAAAGTAAACACCATAATGGTGGATAAAATTCGGGAAACTAATCCCTTTTTTTGGGCGACATATACTGTCTGTACCTGTGCGGCACTTTTAATCTTTCGAACTTTTTTCCCGCCCTCTTTCGGGGTCACTTTGGGTTTGGGATCGGAGACCACTGATGCCTCCACCGGTGTTGTAGGCTGGGGAGTACTCTGTTCTGCTTGAACTGGAGTTGGTGCTGGTTGGGGTTGCGGTGCAGGGGCAGGAGTTTGCACACCCAGAATTTCAGTGAGGCTTTTCCACTCCGCTTGTCCTTCCATCACAGCGAAGTCACTGGGCAATAATTGTCCGGCGTCCAGATACTGCTTCGCCTGCTCCAGCGAGTAAGGACCAAAAGTTTGCCCATCCCTAGAAACAAAAATGTTCATCTTATTTTATCACTCATCCACAACCTTTAAAAAGTTATTGATAGAAAACCACAATCTCGAAAAGAAAGAGAAAGAAAAAAATATCTGATCGATTTTTTTGAAATTCAAGGCATGGATCAGATAAATTCTTGGGGCTATTGATTACGAGTAGCCCGAAACACTCCTACCAATCAGAAATCGGGTAGAGGGGGCAACCCACCATCATCAGGCAGAGGGGGCAACCCACCACTATCTGGAAGAGGAGGTAAGCCTCCGTCATCAGGAAGAGGAGGTAATCCACCAGAATCTGCTTCGGGCATAGGGGGCAATCCTCCTATATCTTCTCCGGGTAAGGGAGGAAGTCCTCCATCAGATGGAGCTGGGTCAAGAGGCATGGCAGGAAATCCTTCTTCAGTTGCGGGACTGTCTGGTTCCAAAGGTGGTAAGCCAGGGGGAAGGGAATTACCCTCCGCTTGTAAAGGAGGTAATCCTGGCTCGGAAAGCGGAGGTAAGCCAGGTTCCCCGAGAGGTTCAAAGGCGGGCATTTCTGGAGCACTCACACTTGGTTCAGCCAGAGGTTCAAAAGCGGGGGGAGCTTCCGGTATGCCAAGGTCAGCAGAAGGAGCATCCAATACTGGCTCAGAAGGCAAAGCAATGGGATCAAGGCTCAGTTCCGGATCATCCAAAGGAGTCAAAGGAGCGGGTTCGGATTCAGTACTTTCTGAACTGGAAGGCACAAATACGCTCGGTAGCTCAGTATCACTTGAATTCAGGGAGTCCCCTCCCCCGGAAGAACTTGAGGGAGAAGCGGATGCACTTTGTCCCGTTTGATCGATTGGGGTACCATCCGAACGCCAAGTGGCTTCTTTTCCGGATCTTTTACCCTGAGTGTAGGCACGAACGTACATCTTTTGTCCATTTGGCCACCACCGAGTAACAGTACCATGCCACTTGCCTTCGTTATAATTCCGTTCATACATTTTAATCCCATTTGAAAACCAACGAGTACTAACGCCGTCCTTACGACCATTTACCCAAGCCTCGTCCTGCGAAACAAAATCACCTTTATCTCCTTGATCGATGGTTACGATTCTGCCACTGAAGGGGTTGTCAGAAAACTTTTGATACAGTAAGCCATAGCGGTAAATAAAAAATTCATCAAACTCGGCCGATGTGACTTGATAGGCACCCTTAGCCAAACCTGCTTTTTGGGCTTCGGGAGAAGCAGATTTCTTTAAGCTTGAGGTACTTGGCTGGCTGGTACTCGGTTGTCCGCGATTCCTGTAACTGTTTTCACAGGAGTAAAAGAGAAGAGTGAATAGAGCGATAAGCGGACAAATAAAGACAGTTCTCATGATTAGTAATTTTGTAAATTCTTTTCTTAATTGCAAGGTTGAAGAAAAGGGAGCTGAAAATACATAATTCACGAATTCAGTATCGCTATCGTACCAAAATAAGTTCATAAGGATTGTTCTCTCTTTTTCCTTTTACTTAAAATCGATCCTTTACGATCAAAACTAATTGAATATCACGAAATCAATACAGCCCAAATATGAACTTAGATAACCTCCTTCTCTCCCTACCCGCTGTTGGTGTACTTGCCTTAATTTTCACTTGGTGGAAGACCCAAGCGATCAACTCGACTCCCGAAGGTTCGGACCGCATGTCCAAAATCGCCCGCAGTATTCAAGAGGGTGCCATGGCTTTCCTTCGAGCCGAATATCGAATTTTAATCATCTTCGTAGTTGCCGTTGCTACCTTGCTCTACTGGAGTGGCTCCAATAATGAACAAAGCCATGGCCTAGTCGCAGTTTCTTTTGCCGTGGGTGCTTTCTGTTCTGCCTTGGCTGGTTACTTGGGCATGAAGATTGCCACTAAGGCAAATGTTAGGACGGCGAATGCGGCCAAAGATAGCTTGGGGAAAGCACTCGAGGTTGCTTTTTCCGGGGGAGCCGTGATGGGACTGGGAGTAGTTGGGCTTGGAATCCTTGGACTTGGTGGCTTGTTTTATATTTTTGGAAATCATTTCAACGCATTTGAACAGGGGGCTTCCTTAGGAGTTACCCTTTCCGTTCTTACTGGGTTTTCGTTTGGGGCATCATCGATCGCTTTATTTGCTCGCGTAGGTGGGGGTATCTATACCAAAGCCGCGGATGTGGGTGCAGATTTAGTGGGAAAGGTGGAAGCTGGGATTCCTGAGGATCATCCACTCAACCCAGCAACCATCGCGGATAATGTCGGGGATAATGTCGGGGATGTTGCAGGCATGGGAGCAGATTTATTTGAATCCTATGTCGGCTCGATCATTGGAACCATGGTTCTGGGTGCCGCCATGGTCGCAGGAGCAAGCAACTTCACTGACTTTCTGGGCGGACTTTCCCCCGTTGTCCTTCCTTTAATTCTCGGCGCAGTTGGAATCATCACTTCAATCCTTGGCACCTTTTTAGTTAAAGTCAAAGATGGTGACGATCCCCAGAAGGCATTGAATACCGGAGAATTTGCATCCTCCGCGATCATGGTTGCTGCTTCTTATTTCATCATCAATAAATTTTTGCCTGAGACTTGGGTTTACAAGGATATCACATTCACCGCAATGGGAGTGTTTTGGGCGACCATCATTGGTTTAATTTCCGGACTAGCTATTGGTTTCATCACCGAACACTATACTGGCACCGATAAAAAACCGGTCCGGGCCATTGTCGATCAATCGATTACAGGTTACGCAACCAACATAATATCGGGTCTGGGAGTAGGAATGATTTCCACCACATTTCCAATCTTAATTCTAGCTGCAGCTGTAGTGGGTGCTTATGAATTAGCTGGGCTTTATGGAATTGCAATTGCCGCAGTTGGCATGCTTTCAAATACTGGGATCCAGCTTGCCGTTGATGCCTATGGTCCAATCTCAGACAATGCAGGAGGGATTGCGGAAATGGCAGAGCTTCCACCAGAAGTTCGTCAAAGAACCGACAAACTTGATGCAGTAGGAAATACCACGGCCGCAATCGGGAAAGGATTCGCTATTGGCTCTGCCGCCCTCACCGCCCTTGCCCTATTTGCTGCCTTTAAGGAAACTGCTGGCATTGATGTAATTGATGTGTCGGCTCCAAAAGTAATGGCCGGCTTGTTTATTGGAGCCATGCTTCCATTTCTTTTCAGTGCTTTAGCTATGGGAGCAGTCGGTAGAGCTGCAATGTCTATGATCCAGGAAGTTCGCAGGCAGTTTCATGATATTCCTGCCTTGAAAAAAGCCCTGGAAATTATGAACCGTAACGAAGGCAAACCCACAGATGAATGGACTGAAGAAGAGCGAAAAAGTTTTGATGAAGCCATTGATTCTGCGGAGTATGGAAAATGCGTGGAAATCTCCACCCAGTCTGCACTCAAAGAAATGGTTTTTCCCGGTATGGTTGCCATACTTTCCCCTGTGGTTGTCGGACTTGGAGGAAATTATCTTTTCCCCGGAAGTGGAGGCGTGATGCTTGGGGGTTTACTTGCTGGAGTAACCGCCTCTGGAGTCCTTATGGCTCTCTTTCAATCCAATGCGGGTGGAGCTTGGGATAATGCCAAGAAAATGGTGGAGGAAGGCTATGAAATAGATGGAACCGTACATGGCAAAGGATCGGATGTACACAAAGCAGCGGTTGTGGGTGATACCGTGGGTGACCCCCTGAAGGATACTTCAGGTCCCTCCTTGAACATCCTGTTAAAATTGATGTCGGTTGTCGCTCTGGTTTTGGCTCCTTATCTATAAGCCGAGTCTTTTAAACTCCCCGATTTCTCAATTTAATTCGATTGCTTCAGCAAATTCTTTTCTGCCGGCTTGATCTCTTTTGTAATAAGCAGTCCCGGCAACGATAATATCCACGCCTGATTCGAGGCATGGTGTTACATGTTCAGGTCCAACTCCGCCGTCGACTTCAATCAAAAAATTATTTTGATTTTCCTTTCTTAGGTCTGCAATAACCTGTGCTTTTTCAAGTACACTTTCTATAAATTTCTGGCCTCCGAAACCTGGAAAAACCGTCATCAACAAAACCAAATCAAGTTGGTCTAGAAAAGGAATAATTCCTTCAACGGGAGTATCTGGGTTGATCACCATTCCCGTTTGGACTCCCGCTTTCTTTATCTTATCTAGAGTAGCATTGTGATCATACTCCGGTTCCAAGTGGATACTAATAAGGTCAGAACCTGCCTGGATAAAAGGGTCCACATAACGGTCTGGTTGATCCAGCATCAGATGAACATCGAAAAATAATTTTGAGTCCTTTCGTAAGTCGGCCACGGTCTGCGGACCAAAACTAAGATTGGGTACAAAGTGACCGTCCATAATGTCCAAGTGGATCCACTTTCTTCCGTCTTCTTCCGCTACCTGTAGGGCCTGAAGAAGATTTGCGTGATTACCAGCAAGGATGGAGGGAGCGAGAATTTTCATGGATAAAGAAAAGTTTTACCAAGTTTGATTTGCCAAACGGCTCACGATCCGAGACCCAAGACTGCGGGCGATATCGTTCAATGCTTGGCGGTCTTTTGGCTGCTCGAGTGTGCTAGCCCTCATGGCATAGCCTTGGGATTGCAAGGTGAAAGATCCAAGCTCAACCTTTTGTTTTCTTTTTCGCACTTCAACTCGTGCCTGAAGCCTAAGTTCGAACCCTGAGGCAAGCAGGGTATCATCAGAATGGTAAGCCTTCGCATCACGATAGTAGTCCTCAATGATTACTTTTACCACGAGTTGAGATTGTTTTGGGCTACGAGTAACTTGGTGAATCCCAACCTGAACCAATTCCTCTTTGAGCATACGGTTTAAAACGGGTCCGAATTGTGGGGCTGTGGATCGATTTTCGACATCTAGAAAGATACTTTTTCCAGAATTTTCAAGGGGATAACCAACTTGATACCTACAACTTGAAGCAGAAAAGAAAACCAGCAGGCCAAAGAAGCCTGCTTGAAATCGCTTATTGCTCATCCTTGGCTCTCAATTCCGCAACTTTTTTTTCGGCGAGACGAGCAGCCTCGGATTCAGGTGCTGAATTGATGGCTTCGTTATAAAACTGCAAAGCAGGACGATTTCCCAACTCACGCCATCGGACCAGAAAATATTTGCCGTATTTTTCAACATACTGAGCGACTTCAAGTTTACTGGCTGCAAGAGTTTGCCTCATTTCATTTCTACCATTTTCAGCCATGGATGAGCGCTCACCCGCCTCTTTCAGGCGAAGCTGGTAAGCCTCTTTAGATTCATGCGGGCTTTGAGGAGGAGGGGTAGCATACAAAATAAGATAGTCTTCATAAAAATTGAGCGCCTTCAGTGTGGAACCTTGATCATAAGCAGGGCCCGCCACTCTATCCTGGTAGACTTTTGCCAACATGAAATAAGCCTTTTCGGATAGATAATTCTCTGGGTACAAGTTTACAATTCGCTCCAAAGCATCCACGGCTTCCTCTTCCTTGTTGTCTTTTAAGGCAATCTCGGCAAGTGCCATCAGTGCTCGGGGTGCAAACCTCGGTCCACGGGCAAGATTTGCTATTTCATCAAGCCTGACCCGGTCCTGAATACCGGACCGAAAACGGGGCACTACTCCCCATTTTCGGGGAAGATCTTCTTTTGCCAACCGCTCAGCCAATCGCATAAGAGATTCCGCAATTCTTTCAAAATCATAATTCGTATAAGCTTGTGCGACTAAGCGAAGGTGTTCAAAAGCCTTTTGCCAGTCTCCTTTCTGCTCTCGCAGAATGGAGGCACGGAAGAGAGACTCCGGACCAATTGCAACCAGAGAATTTTTTATTTTTATGGTAGCATCTGACCGCCTTTTTGAAAATTTTTCATAGAGTCCCAAAGCTTTTCGGAGTGATCCTTCTTTCTGAAGCTTGCTGGCTTCAATAAACCATTTTCTTGCTTCCTCCGGATTGTAAGGATCCCGGTTTTTAATAAAGAAGCCTGTGCCGGGAAAAGTATATTCCTTGTCCACAACCCCAGGCCCTCTGGCCCTGGTAGCACCTTCGAGAAAATTAAACACGCAAAAGGAAAAGAGACTTAAATTTAGTAAGACGAAATTTTTCATTGATTATCAAAAAGTAGTTTTAGAATCGAACAAGGGTTGCCGACCAAGTCAAGCCTGCTCCGAAGGCAACAAGCAAGCCCAGTTGCCCAGGCTTGAAAGTTCCAGCTCGAAAGGCTTCATCCAAAGCCAAAGGTATCGAAGCCGCAGAAGTGTTTCCATGTTTTTCGAGATTACAAAAGAACTTTTCCAGAGGCACCTCGAGTCGATTGGCCAAACTCTCAACAATTCTTACATTAGCCTGATGAGGGATATAATGATCCACTTCGGAAGGATCCATTCCATGTTCTTTTAAAATTTCACGGGATGCCATCTCCATTACCCGGACCGCGGACTTGAAAATCTCTCGGCCATTCATCCGCAAATAGTGTTCACGATTCTCAATCGTTTCAGCACTGGCTGGACTTCTAGATCCTCCGGCAGGTTGATAAAGCAGGGAAGGATTAGCCCCATCAGATCCGCAACGAAAACCTAACAGGCTTGGCCCCTCTCCTTTTCGGGATAACACGGCTGCTCCCGCTCCATCTCCAAATAAAACGCAGGTAGTCCTGTCTTCCCAATCCATAATACTGGACATTTTTTCCGCCCCCACCACCAAGGCATTTTGATAACGCCCGGAAGCGAGCATCGCATCTGCAACATCCAGAGCGTACAAAAAACCAGAGCAAGCGGCTTCCAAATCAAAGGATGCAACTTTGCCAAGCCCCAACTTATGCTGAAGTTGACAAGCAGTTGAAGGAAAGGCCATATCCGGGGTAATGGTAGCCACAATCACAAGGTCAATCAAGTCGGTCGAAATTCCAGATTCTTGGATGGCTTTTTGTGCCGCACCTAAGGCAAGATCACTGGTTGATTCATCTGCTTGAGCAAATCTTCTCTCCTTAATTCCAGTACGACTGCGTATCCACTCATCCGAAGTATCCACCTTTTTACTGAGAGCTTGGTTGTCTACAATGTTTTCCGGGACAAAAGACCCCAAACCAAGAATGACGCTTTTTCCCTGATCCATGGTTCAGGAATTTGGAGAGCTGTTTTGGATTGGATTTGGCGGGCGAAGAATCTCATTGGTCTCACCAATATCATCGAGGACTTGGGCAAGCATATCATGTTGCACAAGATCAAGGCCTATCTTAATGGCACCACAAATGTGGTTTTGGTTAGAAGATCCATGGGCTTTGATAACATTTTTGGTAAGTCCCAATAAGGGAGCCCCTCCGAATTGTTCAGGATTAATCCGTTGCTTCAAGCTTTTGAAAGCTCCCTTCGAAAGCAAAGCCCCAGTTTTCCTAAGGGTATTTCTGCGTAATTCCTCATCGAGAAAACTTCGGATTAACTTGCTTAAGGATTCACAAGCTTTGAGAACGATATTTCCAACAAAACCATCACAAACTACTACATCCACAACATTTTCAAAAATTTGAAAGCCTTCAATGAGACCAGCGTAATTGATAATACTACCATCGATGTCTTTGAGCATGGAATGAGTTTCGTGAATAACCTCATTCCCTTTTCCTTCTTCGGTGCCGATGGTCAGAAGTCCCACCTTCGGTCTGACCAACCCTAAAGCTACCCTGGCATAATTGGTACCAAGAACCGCACTTTGCACAATATGATAAGGTTTGGCATGGGGATTAGCTCCCGCATCTAACAAAGTAAAATATCTCTCACGCCCGGGCCAGATGGTGCAAAGGGCGGGTCGCTCCACGCCTTCAAGCGTTCGTAACCTGATGGCACTTCCAGCCATTAGGCACCCGGTATTGCCACAACTAAGAAGCGCATCCGCTTCGCCCTCTTTCAACGCATTCAAAGCCAAAGACATGGAGGACTTTTTCTTTCCCTTTATTCCAGCAATTGGTTTTTCGTCCATTCCTACAATTTCTGGGGCATGGCGAATACTTACTTGATTCGAATTCAAGTTGAGATCATGCTCAACGATTGGACCTAAGACATCTTCCTGTCCAAAAAGAACAAAATGGGTGTTTCTCGGAGAAACATCAACGGCCTTGGAAACTCCTGCTAGTATTTCCTGTGGACCCTGGTCTCCACCCATTGCATCCACTGCAAGGGTAATCCGTGCCTCGGTCTTACTCATGCCGAAGCTGCATCTGCAAATTATACCTCTAGGTCGAGAACTTGCTTGCCACGGTACTGCCCGGTCTCGGGATTAACGCGGTGAGGACGAGACATAGACCCGTCAGCCTCCTTGGATAGAAGAGGTGCTTTGAATCGATTAGCTCCGCGTCTTTTACGACTGCGTTGCTTGGAGTTTTTTCTTTTTGGCTGTCCCATAGCAAAGACATATTAAAGCACTTGTTTTTTCGATGGTCAAGACAAGTTAGTGGTTTCGCTTCAGGTAAAATAAAAATAAAGGATCAGGAAAGAAAGGATCATTCGATACCAAACAAATAAACCCAACCCTCTCCGGGTCAGATAGCCAACGAGCCAAAAAACCGAAAGAGCCGCAGATATGCCCGCAACTAAACATCCCCACAATACAGGGCCTAACTCAAGGTTGGCGGACATCACTTCCCACTTGGTCAAACACTTATAACCTGCGGCAGCAGTTAAGGTAATCAGTCCGAGTAAAAAACTAAATTCAGCAGCTTTCGCTCTTTCCAAGCCAACGAAGTATCCTCCGACAATCGTCATCATTGACCTACTTGTACCTGGCCACATTGCTACACATTGCATGATTCCGATAAATAAGGAATTTGTCCAAGTTAAATCATCCAGTGTTTTCTCATTCCCCATTGAATAATCAGATGTTTGCCGTTTTTTTCTACTCTCCGCCCATCCCATCAGCAAGGATCCAGCAAATAGGGCAAAGGCAATCGGCAGGAGACCGAAGAGCATACTTTCAATCAAATCATCGAGAAAAGGGCCTACGAGTGCAGCGGGCAAGAAAGCCAAAAACAAATTGAAACCCAATCGCTTCCCCCTTGGATCAAGGCCTAGCATGCCTAAGGCAATCGACCACAATTCCTTTCTGTAAATCAAAGCAACGGCTAAAATGGCACCTGCTTGGATTACAATGAGGTAGGCATTGATCGCTTCCTCAAATCCAGCCTTTTCACTTTCCTTCAATGCTTCACTTACTAAAATCAAATGACCCGTTGATGAAATAGGTAAAAACTCGGTAATCCCTTCAACCAAACCATAAATTGTAGCATCGGAGTAGCTCATTCCTAAAGATTGATTGGAATCAATTTGGAAGGATTCACTTCCATTCTGGGCGAAAGATCCGTTTGCGAACCACAATAAAATTACCAGTGGGTACAAAAATGATTGTCGAATTAACACGATAGTGTTCTACAAGGTGAGAACGGCACTAAGTGCAAGAAATAAAACTTTTCTAAAAAAATCCAAAATCTAAAAATTTCATGTTTTCCTCTCCTTTACCTGAACTAATTAATCTTCTTTCCGAAAACCAAGAGTTAAACGGAAACCAAATTGCAGAGTCGATTGATGCACTTACCAACCCCGAAGTTCAAGAGTCTGAAAAGCTTGAGTTCCTCACTGCCATGACCGAAAAGGGCGAGACTGAATTGGAATTTTCTCATTTCGTCCGTGAATTTAGAAAACGGGCAATTAGTCCGGAACTTGATGAATTTTCAACCCGGGCCATTGATCTTTGTGGAACCGGGGGTGACCAGGCGGGAAGTTTTAATATTTCGACTTTTGTCTCCTTCCTCGTCGCATCTGCGGGCATCCCGGTGATCAAGCACGGAAACCGCTCCATTAGTTCGAAGTGTGGGAGTGCGGATTTGTTAGAAGCAGTCGGAATCCCTTTAGCTCCCGCTAAAGAAAAGCTCCAAGAGGGCTTAAAGTGCCTGAACTTCGGTTTTCTTTTTGCACCTCAATATCACCCCGCGTTCAAGCACATTGCTCCAGTACGAAAAAGGCTGGCAGAGCAAGGAATTCTTACATTCTTTAATGTCATGGGTCCCATGCTTAACCCCGCCCGACCCTCCTATCAACTGGTTGGAAGCTTTGACCCCGATTATTTGAGGCCCATGGCGAAGGCATTGGAAACGAACAACTTAAAATCTGGCTTGATCGCTCACTGCCAGGTTGAAGATGATGAAATTACCTGCGTGGACGAATTGACCGCTTGCGGTGAAAATTTGGTTTTTGGTTTTGGTAGGAACCAGACCAAGGAAGTGGAGAAATGGTCCCCTTCCGAATGGAACCAAAAAGAATATCCCATCCGTCATCTCAAGGGAGGTGATCTGAGTGAAAACCTTAAGATCATGAAAAATATTTTGGATGGTGATTGCTTTCCCGGATTGACGGCAACCATTCTGGTTAATGCAGCTACCGCATTTTTAATTTGCGAACGGGTTGAATCTCTCGGAGAGGGTGTCGAGCTTGCTGAAAGTCTCATCCAGGATGGAAAAGTTAAAAAGTGGCTTGACCTTACTTCCGATTTTTTCGCTTGAAAATGAAGAATAAAATATTTGGAACTGATGGGATCCGGGGACCTTATGGGACCGAAGGGATGAATGAAGATCTTGCCTATTCTCTTGGCTTTTCGATAGGTAAGTATCTTGAGGAGGAGGGATTGAATAATGAAACCATCCTCCTTGGCCGTGACCCAAGAGAATCAGGCGAGAGCCTGCAAAAAGCCTGTGCCTCCGGGATTCATCAATTTGGCCACCAACCCTTGGATGCCGGGATCGTACCCACACCTGCTCTCGCGTTTGGAGTCAAGTCTTTGGGTTGTAAGATGGGAGTCATGGTGACTGCTTCACACAATCCTGAGGCCGATAATGGGCTTAAGTTATTTTCATCTGCCGGAGCCAAATTATCGATCGTAGAGGAAAGTCGAATGGAAAACCTTTTGCGATCAAACAGACAGGTTCAATCCGATTCCGTTGACATGAAATCCGTTAAGATTAAGGACGGTTATAAAAACAATCTTTGCGGTTTCTTTCCCGATGATGTTTTGGAAGGAAAACGGATTGTGCTGGATGCAGCCAATGGGGCAACCTCTGTAACTTCACCAGCAGTTTTGACTGCACTCGGTGCAGAAGTAATTTCTATTCATAATGGAGACGGTGTGATTAATTCCTGCTGCGGATCCGAGGCTCCCAACTCGCTTCAAGGAAAAGTGATGGATATGAAAGCTGATCTTGGTATTGCCCATGATGGGGATGGAGACCGAGTAGTCTTTGTTGATTCTTCCGGAAAGCTGATCGATGGAGACAAGATTCTTGGCCTCTTGGCATTGCTTGCCGATAAGAAAAATAATCTTAAGCAGAAAGGTTTCGTAGCAACCGTCCATAGCAACTCAGGGCTTGCCGCTTCTCTATCCTCCATCGGTATTGAGTTGCATCGGGCTCAAGTTGGAGACCGAAATGTTGCCAATGTTATGGAGGCAACTGGTTGCAACTGGGGAGGGGAATCATCTGGTCATGTGGTGGCTCATGATTATTTACCAACTGGTGATGGTTTATTTACTGCACTTTGTATAGCTGCTGAAGTTGGTCCAAGTCAGACATCGCTCCAGAACCTTACGGATTGGGTGGAGCTTTGGCCTTGCAGATCCGATTCTTTCAAGGTCAAAGAAAAAGTTCCTCTTGAGAACTGCTCCGAAATCCAAAATGCTTTGGAAAAAGTGGAGCAGGATTTGGCCGATAATGGTAGGGTCTTACTGAGGTATTCAGGAACCGAACCAAAAATTAGATTATTGGTTGAAGCAAGAAATGAAAATTTGGCAGATGAAATATTCACATATATTATGAATATTATACAAAAAACATTGTAATTTGCTCATTTGTGTCCGAAAAGAATACCCTTCGGAATTTCACTAGACTATTTTACCCCAACTATGATTCAAGAAGTCGAAATAGCCCAACTTGACCCCCGTATAATAAAGCAATTAGAAGCCGCTGATAAAGCGGCTGTTTCGGATGCTGCATATACCATGGAAATCTATGCTTCCATCCTCAAACAGTACCCTGGTTGCTTGGAACTTCGTAAGAAACTCAGGAATCTTCAACTTAAAGAAGCTGGCAAGGCAGGGAAAGGAATCGCGGGCATGTTAGGAAAAGTTACCATTGCTCCTTTTCTCAAGAAAGGGAAAGAAGACCCGGATCCGCAAGCTACTCTTGAAAAAGCTGAACTCTTGATCTCAAAATCTCCTTCCAATACAGCGGCACATCAAATGGTCGCAGATGCTGCAAGAGCACTTGGAATTTTGACAACCACTGCATTTGCTTTGGAAACAATTAAGAAAATCCAGCCCAAGGATTTGAATAATATCAAAGACCTAGCCAATGTTTATATCGAGCTTGGAGAAACGGAGAGTGCGATCGAGATGGGCAACTTAATCGTGAGCATAAACCCCCGAGATGGAGATGCTGAAGATATTATGAAACGGGCCTCGGTGGCTGCAGCGATGCATCGAGGAAAGTGGGAGGAATCCGAAGATTTCCGGACTCAATTAAAAGACGAAGCTGAAGCTCAGTCCCTCGAGCAAGCCTCCAAAACTATGACCGACTCCAAAGGACTAGAGGGGTTGATTCGCCAAGCATATGAGAAGGTTCAAGAAGAACCAAATAATATCAACCATTACAAGCAGCTTAGCGATTATTACCAAAGGTATGGTGATTTGGAAAATGCGATTGCCTGGATCCAGCAAGCCCGTGAGCAGGAAGCTGGAAAGGGGGATGTATCTCTAGAAGAAAAAGAGCGTACTTTAACCCTAGAATATTTCGAGCACTCTATCGAGCAATGGCAAGAAGCTTGCAACCGAGAACCCGAAAATCAAGAGTGGAAAAAATCTTTGGACACGGCGATTGGCAACAAGAAGCAATATCAGTTTGGTCAGCTTGAGTCACTGGTTCAAAGGTATCCAAATGATTATGGGTATCGGTATGAACTTGGTATTTTACTTTTTGAAGAAGAAAAATTTGATGATTGCCTTCAGCACTTCCAACTGGCTCAGAGAAATGCAAAAGTAAGATTGGATGCCATTCTCTACCTCGGGCGAGCATACAGTCGCAAGGGATTTCAGGATATGGCGATCGAGCAATTCTCCATCCTGAAATCCGAAATTCAAGTAATGGACGAGCGTAAAAAAGATGCGATCTACGAACTTGGTTGTTGTCACGAAGCCATGGGAAACAAGGAAAAAGCATTCGAAGAATACAAAGCAGTTTATTCCACCGATATTTCTTTTCGTGATGTCGCCGACAAGATCAATAGTTTCTATCAACAAAAAGCCCCGACTCCCTAAAACAGTGGCGGAGAGGGAGGGATTCGAACCCCCGGTACCTTGCGGCACACCCGATTTCGAGTCGGGCACATTCGACCACTCTGCCACCTCTCCAAGGGTACAAATCTTGTCAAACTCAAATCAGGTGGCAACACTTTTAGGTTCGATACTTGGTAGAAATGATTAATTTCCACGCTTGCTTGGAATTCGATTGTGATTTTGAATAAATGTTATGCCTAAGGTACTAAATCTACTTTTCTCTTTTTGCTTACTTCTCTGCTGGGGGTGCAAGTCCGCAAAGATTGAAACGATTGACTTTTCAGACGGTTCTTATGAAGGAGAGCTGAATAGCAAGAAGCAGAAGCACGGAAAAGGATTCTTCCGCTGGAGTGATGGTTCATACTACAACGGTGAGTATGTTCGCGATCAAAGACATGGAGAAGGCCGTTTTCTCTGGGCAAACGGAGAAACTTACGATGGAGATTACCTCGAAGACCAAAGAACAGGAAGGGGAGTATATCGCTGGCCCGACGGCTCCGTTTACGAAGGTTTATATTTCAAAGGGAAACGACATGGATATGGTAATTTCACTTCTTCAGACGGAATTCGCTATGAAGGAGAATGGTTGCACGATGTTCAGCATGGGAAAGGGAAATTAATTTTTCCTAATGGAAATGTCGTGGCCGGAACCTGGATTGATGGAAAATTAGTCTCATCCAATACCGTCCCGCCTCCAACTTCTACGAGGCCTATGATCGAAGTTGACGAGATTCCATCGGTCGACATTTCTGCTCAAAGCAAACCCGTTGAGCTTAGCCCTGCACTCTCTCCGGTAACTAAATCGAATAATATAAGCACCAGTACAAGCTCATCCAACTCTTCAACCGTTGAGCTTGCAAAGCCCGATGATGCTTTACTTGCCGACGCCACACCTCCTCCCCCCAATCCTGTGGTGCTTCCGGTGCCCCCACCAGCTCCCATACCCCCTACCCCTCAAGAACTTACAATTCCAGAAGAAAAAGATCCCAAGGAGAAAATAAACTTGGATTTTTCTATGAATGAAACCAGCGATGCGTGGCGTGGAACCGCAGCCGATGCTGAAGCTCAATTTATAACTGAGCTATTAAATGGATTGGATACGATTAAGGAACGAGATTCTAATTTACCATTTTCGGGCAAGATGTTGATTGTCGACCAAAATGGACTCCTTGAAGGTGAGCTTAATCTTTTGAATGGGGTGCTTCACGGTAAGGAGATCTTTTTTGATTCAAATGGAAAAGTCTTTGAAGAAAATCTCTGGGAAAATGGCCGAAAAGTAGATTGATTTCTTTTTAAATCATTCAAAAGCACTCCCTTTTCAAAGGGGAGGAATTCTTTGAAAAAATTTATAAACGTTAATGTTTCTAGATTTTTTTGCTCCGCAGTCTGTTTTACAATAAGACAATTATTGTGAAAGCATCTAAAACTATTTCTGAATCGTCCATAACCCTGCCTTTTGATCCAAGTGAATTTCCCAGAGAACTTCAAAGGCATTACATTTCTTCTTCAGAAGAGGAGATCGACCAAATGCTTCAAGCAGCCAAGTTAACAAGCTTATCCGATGTATTTGATCATATCCCAAATTCTATTCGGTTTGAAAACGGAATGGGTCTACCTGAAGAACTATCCTATGAAGATACAAGTACTGAGATCTCGAAACTTGCATCCAAAACCAACAATCATCCTTCTTTTATCGGGGACATGCTTCCAGTCTGGTCGGTCGATCCCATTGTTGATTTCGTCAGTAAACTTCGGCCCCTCAGCACTTCATACACTCCTTACCAACCGGAACGAAGCCAAGGTACTTTGGTTACGCATTGGATTTATCAGTGTGCCTTATCTTCCCTAACCGGATTTGAGGCAATCAACACCTCTCTGTATGATCGTTCCTTCGCTATGTTTGAAGCGATCACTTGCGCCATTCGTACCAGCAATAAGCCAAAGAAAATTCTGTTGGCCCGTTCGCTTTTTTCGGATGATGTGGATGTTTTACACACGCTGTCCAAAGAGACCGGTATCGAATTTTCTTTTCTTGAGCTCGACCCACATACCGGACTGCTCAATTATTCAGACCTTGCAGATATTTCCGGACAATCCGATCAATATTCCGCCTTCGTTTTCCCCCAAGTAAATTCTCTGGGACTACTCGAAGATACCGATCTTCTCACCACATTTTGTTCCGATAATGGAATTCGCTCTATTGCTGCTATCGATCCTGCCTTACTTACTTCCGGCGGCCTTAAGCCACCTTGTTCCTTCGGAGAAAATGGAGCCGACTTTATCATTGGGGATGCTCAACACCTGGCAACAAATCCATCCTTTGGAGGTCCCGGCCTTGGACTTTTCGGGTGCAGGTACAATGAAAAAAACAAGCGGGATATTAGGCATACACCAGGTCGGTTTATTGGCAAGGGTAAGGATATAAATGGTCGCGATTGTTTTGTCATGGTTCTTTCCACTCGCGAGCAACACATACGAAAAGAAAAAGCCACTTCCAATGTTTGCTCCAACCAAGCTTTTCTGGCAAGCCTTGCCGGCGCCAATCTATTGGCAAAGGGCGACAAAGGATTAAGCGAAAGCTTGGCTTCCGCTATGAGAGCAAAAGATGAATTCCTTGAATCTTTAAAAAAACTCGATGGGGTCGAAGTCGCATTCCCTTATTCTCCTGCGTTGAATGAACTGGTCATCTCACTGCCCTGCCCGGTCGATGGAATCATCAAGGAAGCCCGGAAATCAGACCTCCATCTTGGTGTCGATGTATCCAGTCGGATCGGGGAACACTCCTCTCAGAACTTGCTCAAGTTGACTTTCACCGACTTGTCTAGTGCAGAGAATCTAAAAGCTCTCACTGCTTTTTTTAACGAGTTTTTTATCGCTAACCCCGGGAACCAAAAGATTCATAAATTATCCAATATTGATTCTTATCTAAGGCTCGACTCTCCATCTCTTCCTTCATTTTCAAACGAAGAAATCTCTCACTATTTCGAGAGACTAGCCGAATTAAATGTTAGCCCAGATGACGGCTGCTACCCACTTGGTTCTTGTACGATGAAGTATAACCCCTTGATCAATGACTGGGCTGCTGGACTGGAGGGTTTTGCCCAAGCCCACCCTCAGATGCCAACGGAGGATGCCCAAGGTCCCCTTTCTGTGCTTTTCAAAATTCAAGAGTGGTTCAAGAAGATAACGGGTCTTCCCGGTGTGACAACCCAACCGGTAGCTGGTGCACAGGGAGAACTTGTAGGCTTAAAAATGTTTCAAGCCTACCACCGCCATAATGGGGAAGAATTTCGTAGGAAAATCCTTATTCCCCGTTCGGCTCACGGAACAAATTTTGCAACTGCGGCCATGGCGGGTTATCCCGATGGAATTGTTTATCTCGAAGCCTCTAAAGATGGAACGGTGGATATGGATGATTTCAGGAAAAAACTGGAAGAATTTGGGCCCAATCTTTGTGGTGTCATGATTACCAACCCCAACACCTCTGGAATCTTTGAAAAAAACTTCAAATTGATTGCAGATGAGGTTCACAATGCGGGGGGACTCGTCTACATGGATGGTGCCAATATGAATGCCATTGCCGGTATTGTGAATCTTGATTCACTTGGCGTGGATGCCGTGCATAACAACCTACACAAGACATGGACCATTCCTCATGGGGGGGGAGGACCCGGAGATGCGATTGTAGCAGTATCTGAGAAGTTGATCGATTTTCTTCCTGGTAAGCAAATCATTCAAAAGGTAGATGAAAGCTATGATGTAACAGTTCCCCGACATAGCATCGGGGACTTTCATCGGCATTGGGGAAACTTTGGGCATAAAGTTAGGGCCTTCACCTATCTCTTGAGATTAGGAAATCAGGGAATTCCTCGCATGTCATCCGTAGCCGTTCTATCAGCCCGTTATTTATTGAGTCGTTTAAAAGAGCACTACTCCACTCTTCCAGCGACTGCTGAACATTCTCCTAGAATGCACGAGTTTATTCTCACCCTGAGCGAAGAAGAGTTTAAGTTTTTGGAAACTGCGGGCATTCCTAAAAGTAAAGCCATTCCTCAAATCGGAAAATTATTTCTCGACTTTGGTTTTCATGCCCCGACCGTTGCCTTTCCTGAAATTTACGGATTAATGATTGAACCCACGGAAAGCTTTACGAAGTCCGAGCTCGACCGATTTGCCGATGCTGTCATCGCCATCAAGAATCTTATCTTGCAAAATCCTGAGGTATTAAACACTGCACCCCATTTTACCCCGATTGATCGCGTAGATGAAGTCTCCGCAAATCGAAACCTAATCCTTCAGGAAGAGATCCTCCATCTCCCTTCCCTTCCCTTTAACCGAATCAAGAACTCCACCCTCATGGATTTGAGCATTTCTGAAATCCAGAAAAAGGTAATCGAAGCAAACCAAACCCAGGTTATAGGTTAGGTTTGACCCCAGTGATGAATTTCTTACTCTAAATTCTGTATGAATGAAGAAGAAGAAAAACCTCTATTTACCAAATCTGGGAGTGGAATCATCCTAGTCATTACCATTGGGTTTTTTCTGTTTATGCGTGGGGTTTTAATGCCTCATGTTCCTTCTCAAGATCCTGATGCTGTTAACATTGTGGCTAGCATGACATCTTTCTGCATGACTGGAGTTTTTTGGATTGCTGCAAACATGTTTGGGGTCACCTGGGTAGATTATTCAAGAAGAAAAAAGAATTAATTCCCCCAGAATTCCCTCAAAATTCAGTAAATTTTTTGAGTTCGGATCTTAGCTTCCCCCGAGGAGTTCCTTTTACCAAAACTCCATTTTCTTCAACTTCCTCCGATCTCAAGCAACCCTCTTTACGCATTTTTGCTACCAGAGCATAGGATTCGTGCGGTATCAGATAAGACTCTAGGATACCCTCACCTTCCAGCAATGCATCGATGGCAGAGCCCAAGGAATCAAGTCCTATTTTTTTACTGGAACTTACAAACTCTGCCCTATCATCCAAAACTCTTCCTCGGATTGGTTCCGTGTCGGACTGAACCAAGTCAATTTTGTTGAAGACAGTAATGATTTTTTTTTCTTCGGCTCCTAGCTCACCAAGAACTTCTAATGTCGTTTCCATTTGGTTCTCGAAATTAGGATTGGAGAGATCCACCACATGAAGAAGAAGGTCTGCAACCACGGTTTCCTCGAGAGTGGCCCGAAAGGCATCCACTAGTCGGTGGGGTAATTTGCGGATAAAGCCAACGGTGTCGGTAAGAATAACCATTCTACCACTTGGTAAACTGAGTTTCCGGCTTGTTGGATCCAAAGTGGCAAATAATTTATCTGCGGCTAAGACTGTTGAACCCGAAAGTGCATTAAGAAGAGTAGACTTTCCTGCGTTGGTATAGCCCACCACAGCAATAGTTGGCAGAGGAATTCGATGCCTTTTTTTTCGGCTGGTTTGTCTTCTGGTGGAAACTTGTCGAATTTCCTTCTTAGTGGATGCAATCTTGTCCCGTAGCATTCTTTGATCGAGTTCAATCTGAGCCTCACCTTCCCCCCTTTGAGTTACCCCTCCTCCACGTTGCCTCCCCAAGTGAGTCCATGCCCGGCGGAGACGAGGCAAAGAGTATTCCAAACGGGCAAGTTGAACCTGTAAAGTTGCTTCTTTAGTTTGAGCTCTTTCTGCAAAAACATCGAGGATTACCTCATGCCGATCAATGACCAAAACTTTACTTTCCTCTTCCCAATTTCTTTGTTGGCTCGGTGAAATCTCATTGTCGAAGATAATCACATCGCAATTTAGCTCTTTTACTTGCCCTACGATTTCTTCAAGTTTTCCTTTTCCTATCAAGTGCCCCGGAAAGGTCTTGCGAGTCCTGACCACCTGTTTCTTAAAAATCTGAATTCCTAGGTTCTTTACCAATTCCTCCAACTCCTCGAGTAATGACTCTGCACCCTCCCGCTCATCTTCTCGCTTGATTACCGAAAGTAAATAGGCCCTTTCGACCAACCTCGGCTTCTCCCGGACTTCAAACACCCAACGAATATGTAGAGGTTATTCGCTTAAAAAAAGGGGTTCGGACAAAAATGCCCGAACCCCTCATATTCAGAAAATTGTTAGACAAACTTTCTTAGCTCAAGGATGCTTGGGCTGCAGCTAAACGAGCGGTTGGAACCCGAAAAGGAGAGCAACTGACATAATTCAGGCCAATCTTGTGACAAAACTCCACACTCTTGGGATCGCCACCGTGTTCCCCGCAAATACCAAGTTTGATATTACGACGGCCAGCTTTACCCTTTTTGACCCCGATCTCCATAAGTTGCCCAACTCCGCTTTGATCAACACTAGCAAAAGGATTGGCATCAATAATATCTAATTCTGTGTAGTTCGGAAGAAAACTTCCTGAATCATCCCGGCTCATACCCATAGTGGTCTGGGTTAAATCATTCGTTCCAAAACTGAAGAACTGAGCCGTTTTGGCAATTTCGTCTGCCACCAATGCTGCTCTTGGGATCTCAATCATGGTACCTACCATGTATTTAACTTTGTCCCCTTTGGCCGCAAAGACTTTCTTCGCGGTTTCATGAATGACCTCAACTTGTAATTCTAATTCCTTAGGAAATCCAACTAAAGGAACCATGATTTCAGGATTAACTTCAATTCCGCTTTTCTGTACGAGCAGGGCCGCTTCAATAATAGCTTGTGCCTGCATCTCCGTAATTTCAGAGTAAGAAACTCCTAGCCGGCACCCACGGTGACCAAGCATCGGATTGAACTCGTGCAGATCTTCCACCCGTTTTTTGATTGCAGCCAAAGAGACCCCAAGTTTTTTTGCCAAATCCTTCTGAGCAGTCAGATCGTGGGGCAAGAATTCGTGCAAGGGGGGATCCAACAGACGAATGGTTGCAGGACGGCCTTCCAGTGCCTTGAAGATTCCTTGAAAATCTCTTCTTTGATAAGGTAATAGCTTTTTGAGTGCTTTCCGGCGATCCACTTCATTGTCCGCAAGGATCATTTGTCGCATCGCATCAATACGATTTCCTTCGAAGAACATATGCTCGGTACGGCACAATCCAATTCCAGATGCACCAAACGCGATCGCGTTCTCAACTTGGGAGGGAGAATCGGCGTTGGTACGGACGGACATCTTAGTCGCCTTTTCACACCAGCTCATGAGCTGAGAAAAGTTCTTGAAATCACGACTCTTTTTGGGGTCTAATTTCTTTTCAATTAGAACTTGAATGATCTCCGAAGGCGCTGTTTTTAATTCGCCCGCAAATATTTCACCCGTTGTCCCATTAATGGAAAGATAGTCCCCTTCCTTGTAAGTGGAACCGTCCACTTTAAGGGTACGAGTTTTGTAATCGATATCTAATTCAGCCGCACCGCAAACACATACTTTCCCCATTTGACGGGCAACTAAAGCAGCGTGCGAAGAAACTCCCCCACGGGCCGTCAATATTCCCTCTGCAGCAATCATTCCCCGTAAATCTTCAGGAGAAGTCTCTTGCCGAACTAAGAGAACCGGGCCTTTTTTGGCAGCTTCTACGGCGCGTTCCGCGTTCATACAAATTTTGCCAGACGCAGCACCTGGGCCTGCAGGCAGTCCCTTGCAAAGTTTTTTCGCTTTTTTCTGTGCAACTGTATCAAAAACTGGAGAAAGTACTTGATCAAGTTGTTCAGCAGGGACTCTCTTAATGGCGGTTTTCCAGTCAATCAACTTTTCCTTTACCATCTCCGTTGCAATACGAACCGCAGCAAGACCGGTACGTTTGCCATTTCGGGTTTGTAGCATGTAGAGCTTTTCTTCCTCGATGGTAAACTCAAAGTCCTGCATGTCCTTGAAATGCTTTTCTAATTTTTTCTGCACCAGCACTAATTCCTTGAATGGCTTCGGCAGGACTCGCTTGAGCTTGGCCACAGGCTGCGGAGTACGCACACCAGCGACCACATCTTCACCCTGGGCATCGGTAAGAAACTCACCGTATAGAACTTTTTCTCCACTTGCTGGATCCCGGGTAAAGCCCACTCCTGAACCGGATTTCTTACCCGTATTTCCAAAGACCATGGCCTGAACATTTACGGCCGTTCCCCATTCTGCAGGAATACCATATTTTCGGCGGTAAACAGTTGCTCGGTCATTCATCCAAGAGCTAAAAACCGCCCCAACTGAGCCTTCTAATTGCTCCCAAGGGCAAGTAGGGAAATCCTTTCCAGTGCGTTTCTTAACCAAGCTTTTAAATCGACCAACTAACTCCTGCATCTGTGCGGCGGAAATACGAGAATCATCAACTTCCCCTTTCTCCTGAGGAAAGATTTCTTTCTTAAACTCCTCGATAATATGCTCGAACGGATCATGATCTTCGCTGGGTAGTTTTTGGACACCCATTACAACATCACCATACATTTGAATAAAACGACGGTAACAATCCCAAGCGAAACGGGCGTTACCGGATGCTTCCGCTAAGGCCCCAACCGTATCATCATTCAGACCGAGATTGAGGATGGTATCCATCATACCGGGCATAGAGTCCCGGGCACCTGAGCGTACTGAGAGTAAAAGAGGCTTTTTCATATCACCTAATTTTTTCCCTAGCTGCTTCTCCATCGTAGCCACTGAAACTTTAATTTGATCGTCCAAACATTTTGGGTAGGTTCTTTTGTGATCGTAAAAATAAGTGCAGACCTCGGTCGTTATGGTAAATCCTGGGGGCACGGGCAATCCGATCTTAGCCATTTCAGCCAAGTTTGCACCTTTGCCTCCAAGCAATTCTTTTTGCTTGGCATCACCGTCGGTCTTTTTTCCAAAATCATAGACATATTTGGGGTCGTTGGACTTTGCGGAAGAACGCTTCTTAGCGGTTTTTCCGGTTGAATTACTTTTGGCTGGTTTTGCCTTCTTTTTCTGTGCCATTTTTTGCTTTTAAGGTTAGCTTCTAATTTTTAATTCAAAGGACCATAATACGATGTGAGTATGGATTTTGAAAAAGGAAGGTAATTTAATCTTATTTTTTGGGTGTTTTGTCAATGGACGACTTAAACTTCATCAGCTAAACCTCCAAAGCCCTCGTTTAAAAGTGGACGAAATCGGTCGAAGCATTCATAATAAATTGTTTGGTTTTAATCAGAAAACACAAAAATACGCAAATCAACCATCGATGAGTTCAAAAGATCAATCAGGACCCAAAAAATTTGGCGAAAGATTTCGTGATGACGGCTTAATCGGTGCACTGCGAAAAAAAGTGAGCTCTTCGAAAGGTGGACCCAACGAAATGCATTTCCTAGAGCATCTTGAAGAATTACGTTGGGTAGTCTTAAAATGTTTTTGTGCCTTCATAATCGGGTGTTTGTCCATTGCCGTTTTCATGCAAGACTCGGTAAAAGTTCTGCAAGTTCCTTTGATCAAGGCAGTGGAAGATTTTGGCGAGATTGGAATTGATCTACAAAGCGTTGGACTCGAGGAATATGTTCAAACCCTTGAAAAACAAGAGGTTGACCTAGGAATGCTAAGAAACGCGGAGGAGGAGGATTTAGGAAGCTGGGGAATCACAAACCCGCATCATCAAACCCGTATTCTTACCCATTTTGCAAGTGGGCAAAATCGCAACCTCTTGCAAGTAATTCGCTCTTATTCTCCCATCTTTATAGCCATGAAAATCTGTTTTCTTGGAGGACTGGGGGTATCACTACCTGCCATATTGTATTTTATCGGTGGGTTTGTCGTTCCCGGCTTAACTCCAAAAGAAAAACGAGTTTTCTTTCCAGGATGCGTAGCGGCAACTCTACTTTTTATTGCGGGTGCTTCGATGACGTACCTTTTTATTCTTCCTGTATCGCTCGCATTTACCATTGAATTTTCTTTCAATGTCTTGGGACTCGATGTTTATCGTCCTGAAGCTGGAAACTACTACAGCACTGTAATATGGATGACATTCGCCGTAGGCATTGCATTCCAATTCCCGCTTGTCCTTGTACTACTCATTAGGATCGGCATTTTATCAGTAGAAAAATTGCGTAACAGCAGGAGGCTTGTTCTCGTCATATTAATGATTTCTGCAGCTTTGATCACCCCCGGTGGGGATCCAGTCAGCCTCTGTATTTTGACCATCCCACTTTATGTTTTGTATGAACTGGCAATCATCATTGGCTCTGCAATTGAGCGAAGAAAAGCAATTACGGAATGGAAAGAATGGGATGAAAGTATTCAAGGTCCAAAACCAGAATACCCCAAGGGAAAGGGAACCCCATTGTGGGTATATGCCATTTTTCTAGTTTTTCTTGCTGCCCTCACTTACATTTTCCTAAAATACCAGGATACAATTCAGGAGAGCCTGGATAGCCTTTCTTGGGGTACTGTAGAGAATATCGATAAGAAGAAGGTAGTGGATTCCAACGAAACAACCTGGGCAACTGAAAACCTGCCCCAGATTCCCATAAAAGAAAACCAACCTTTCTTTCTTCAACTCATTCCGGTCCAGGAAAATAATGATCGTAGAATTCCTGATTCCAACCAATCTGAGCCGATCCTCTTTAAGGCTCTAATAATAGAAAATCAGTCCGAAAATAAGTAATTCTTGCAAAATGCAAAACCTACCATCAAGTATGGTTGCATGAGAAAAGAAAATGCATTTGGTAAGAAAATCAAGGGCCTCAGGGCAAAAGCCGGGCTGACACAACCCCAACTGGCCAGCTCAAGTGGTGTGGCAACTTCCATTGTAAACGACATTGAAAATGGGATTCGATCAGCAGGGTGCAAAACTATAAATAAGATTGCTTTGGGACTCGGATTGGATGAACAGGAAAGGTTTCTTCTCGTTTTAAAAGGATTGGAATTTTCAAAACGCGATTTTTTGATTCCTGACTTTGAGCAATACCCGCCCGAGTTATTAAATTTTTTGCCTTATGTATTAAGTAGAGCAGGGATTACTGCCAAAAGTATTAAAAGCATCGAACTACCAGCCGGAGGGAAAAAAAATTTGGAAATCACTCTAGAATCTAAGAGAAAAATCCAGTTGGATATCCGAGTCATTACCAATACCTAGCATTTCAAATTCTATGGATGGCATTCGTATAGATCGATGGCTCTGGGCAACCCGCTTCTATAAAACCCGGTCCCTTGCTACTGACGCATGTAAAAGAAAACTTATTCGTATTAATAATACGCCTCTTAAGCCATCGAGAGAAATAAAAGTTGGAGAAGTCATTGAAATTAAACGGGGCCCACTAAAAATGACCATAAAAATGACCGCCTTTCTGGAGAAGAGAGTCTCGGCCACCAAAGCCCAAGAATGCTATGAAGATCTCACTCCCCCAGATGAATATGAAAGTGCAAAAAGGGAAGCAAAGAGACTTAAACCTCTACCTATTGGTTCTTCCTCCAAAGGAAGACCCTCCAAAAAACAAAGACGGGACTTAGAGGAATTTCTATTTAATGAAGGTTTAAATTCGTAATTCAATCCTACAGAAAATTCTTGTCCCATTCATTCTATTCTTTCCAAATCAAGGCTCTCCAAAAACGATGCAGATTTAACTTATCACATTCCGTGTCAAACCGACTTCTCAATCCGTTCTTAAAAGCAAAGAAAAACCACTTGCCACAAACTTTGGGTAGGTTCATTACTAATAAGTGATGAAAAAGATACTATTGCCTACCCTTGCTCTCGCAATTGCCTCTAGTTTTTCTGCTTGTGTTAGTATTCCTTCGGCTCGCTCAGGTGATGCAGGGAAAACAGTAATGCTTCACTGGCTCAGCTCAGACGAGGCCGGTCTTGTTCGGAACACTGGAAGCGACGGAAACCTTAGTTCCAGCACAAATCTCTTTTCCGGGAGAGCGATTGAGACTTTTGAACAAAGTCCTACCAAATCGGTTTCTTCTTGGCAGGATGGAAAGAGACATGGAGAAACCGTTGAATTCTTTTACAACGGTAGAAAGAGGCGGATGATCAACTACCAAAATGGAATCAAGGATGGAAAGGCAACAGAATATAGAATTACGGGAGAACTCCTGCGCGAAGAAAATTATGAGTCTGGTAAGTTAAATGGTAACAAAAGCGAATGGCACCCAAATGGACAAAAGATTTTGGAAGTTTCAATGCGTGATGGCACACCGCACGGAGAGGCACAGGAATGGTATCTGGACGGAACCCAAAAATCTTCCACTCTCTATCGACATGGACTCCGCGAGGGACCCGCCACTGAATGGTACCAGTCCGGACAAAGAAAGCTTGGGCTGTTTTATCAGAAAGACAAGCAACATGGCTTACGCACTATTTGGTACGAAAATGGTCAGCAAAGGTTGATCGCTCAATTTGAAGATGACAAAATGGAAGGGAACTCCAAAGGTTGGTTTCCCAGTGGACAACAACAATTTGACTACAACTTCAGGAATAATCAAGAGCACGGTGTCTGCACTGAATGGGACCCCACTGGGAAAAAGGTTTCTGAACTCCGTTTTGTAGATGGTGCCCCTGTTCAGAATTTGCTAACGGGTCAAAGAATTGATTCTTCAGAAGTAGAAAAGGTTGCTACTGAATCGGAAAGCACTCCACAAATAGAAGGTTCTGATCGTTCGTTGGAAGCTCCAGAGCAAGACAAAGCTGAAGTGAAAGACGAAGCATTACCCCAAGTTGTAATTCCAACGGCAAAAGAGCCCCTTGTCCCCTCTCCTGCACCCACTCCATTACCTCCAGAGAAGGTAGATTTAATCCCCCCGCCGCCTCCTGCCTCCTTGCCTGTCCCACCAGTGGATAAGGCTCCGAGCTCCACAGTTCCCGCACTCCCCAAAGAAGCGACGGTTCCTCCGTTGACCACTGCTCCGAAGGATGCAACGAAAGATTTTAACCCTTTTGATGCATCTCCGCCACCTTTGCCTCCTGCACCTCCTCCTGCTCCTCCTGAAAAAGCGGTTATTCCTCCTTTGCCCTCAAACCCAAAACCGGATACTCCAGAATTTAACCCTTTCGATGCCGCACCCCCTCCACCACCGCCTGCTCCACCAGCGGAATCGGATGTTCCTCCTTTACCCCCTGCCCCAACACCAGATACTCAAGAATTTAATCCTTTTGACGCCGCTCCTGCTCCAAATGGAAAGGAGGTAGAAGAAAATAATCCTTTTGATTTCACTCCGCTTCCATCGGATAAAAGTGACGAGAATACCGACCCAAATCAAACCAGTGTTCCACTTGAAAATGTTTTTAATTCTCCTCCGCCCCCACAGGAGCCAGAATTTAATCCTTTTGATTTGCCACCACCCTCAGATCAATAACTTTATCTTGATTATTAAGAGAGTGGCAGCCCGGCAGGGATTCGAACCCCAACTAGAGGTACCAAAAACCTCTGTGCTACCATTACACCACCAGGCTACAAAGAATACATTATGAAAGGAGCATATTTAAAGTCAAGTGATATGGACTTGAGATTTTGATTTCATGGAAAAAACGAAGTATAAAAGAATTATTTTAAAAATCAGTGGTGAAATTTTAGGGAGCCGAGAGAAAGGCGAACCAATATACGCACGCTCGCTCGAAAAAATATGTGCTGAAATTAAAGCCGTTGCCGACATGGGGGTTGAAATTGGTTTAGTAGTGGGTGGTGGAAATATTTTTCGCGGTCTTCAAGGCAGTGAGAAAGGAATCGATCGCACCACGGGGGACTCAATGGGCATGCTAGCAACCGTAATTAATGGGCTTGCGATCATGGACCGCTTAGAAAAAATGGGGGCGGTAGTTCGGGTTCAAAGTGCAATACCTATGGACAAGCTTGCCGAACCGTACATTCAACGAAGAGCAACCCGGCATCTGGAACGGGGACGCATTGTAATTTTCGTCGCAGGCACGGGAAATCCTTATTTTTCGACCGATACCACAGCAGCCTTGAGGGCTAGTGAAATCTCAGCAGAAATCATCCTGAAGGCAACCAAAGTGGATGGAATTTATGACAAGGATCCTCACAAGTTTGAGGATGCTACAAAATACGAATCGCTTACTTACATGGAATGTTTGGAAAAAAGACTTTCGGTGATGGATTCAACCGCCTTTTCTCTTTGCATGGACAATAAAATGCCTATTCTTGTTTTTGATTTAGAAAAACAAAATTCCATCCGAACGGCAGTGTCTGGTGAGACCATTGGAACGATTGTGAGTTAGAAATCATGAAAGCAGAAAAACGATAAAACTTAAGAAAATTAATTATGGAAACGGAAGAAATCTTTGAAAAAATGAATCGTTTAATGTCTAAGTCAGTTGACCATGTACTCCATGAGTTTTCAACTCTTCACACGGGAAAGGCAAGCCCCTCAATGGTGGAAAATGTTTTGGTCGATGTTTATGGCTCCAGTATGAAAATCCGCGATGTTGCCGCCATTACCACTCCTGATGCACGTACTGTCCAAATACAGCCATGGGATAAAACAACTGCGTCTCCTATCGAAAAAGCTTTGATCGATGCCAAGCTCGGTATCACTCCAATCGTCACCGGTGAACTTATTCGTATGCCGATTCCTGAGCTCAGCGGTGAACGCAGAGAAGAACTATGCAAAATGGCACAAGGCTATGCTGAACAGGGTCGTATTGGGATAAGAGCATCAAGAAAAGACGCGATGGATGCACTGAAGGAAGCTCAGAAAGAGGGTCTCCCTGAAGATGATTACAAAAGATCCGAGAAAGAAGTTCAAAAATGTACTGACGACTCTGTATCCAAAATCAATGAAGCTCTTTCCGGGAAGGAATCAGACCTTCGTGCCGTTTGATTAGGATGGCTCTTCTGGGTCGATTTCATAAAATAGAATTCCGTTGAAACTTCCTGCGGTTCGCTTCGTTTAAAAGATGAAACAAATCGTTCTTAAGCTCGGCACTGGTATTTTGTCTGCAGGTGCAGGTGAGATTCACCACCGCCGACTCCATCACCTTGCCGAAGGGATTGTCAGCCTTCGGGAAGAAAATGTGGAAGTAATTGTGGTAAGCTCCGGAGCGGTGGGGTTAGGAATGGGGAAACTGGGCCTTTCTTCCAGACCCAATGACCTCTCAATCCTACGAGCATGTGCATCGATCGGGCAATGCTTACTAATGAATGCTTGGACGGAGGCTCTTGAGAAAGTCGGTCTTATGCCAGCTCAGGTTTTACTTACCAGGGATGATTTTAACCAAAGAAGCCGATCTAAAAAAGTGAAGGAAACCCTTGATGCTTTGCTCGGTCACAAGGTGGTACCGATCGTAAATGAAAATGACTCGGTCAGTGATGAGGAAATTAAGTTTGGTGACAATGATGTGTTATCCGCCTTACTCGCCTCTCTTGGTGGGGCAGAAATGCTGGTTATTCTTTCTACGGCAATGGGACTTATGACTCACCATCAAGCAGGAAGCCTTATTCCATTTATTGCGGAAATCACACCGGCTATTGAGCAAATGGCAGAAGGCACTAAGAGCCAGACTGCAGTCGGGGGAATGGTCACCAAAATTGATGCCGCCAAAATTGCCACTAAATCAGGGTGTGCAGTATTTATAGGCAGCGGGGAACAGCCCGCAGACTTAACTCAAATCTTTAAGGGTAAAGCAGTTGGAACCTTTTTTGCACCGGCAGGTCTTGCATTGAAAGACCGAAAGAAATGGCTCGCTTTCTTTCCCAAGGCAAAAGGACATCTCATTGTGGATGCCGGTGCCAGTAAGGCTATCCTAAATCAAGGAAGTAGTCTGCTCGCAAGTGGTCTGCACTCCGTTGAAGGAACTTTCGAGAAGTCAGATGTAATTTCAATTGCCACTCAAGATGGCAAAGTCTTTGCCCAGGGCATTACTAGGTTCAACTCCGCTGAACTCGATCAAATCAAAGGTTTAGGACAAGATGAAATCCTAAAAATCTTTCCTGGAAGGAATCGCCCGGAAGTGGTTCATCGGGACCATTTGGCTCCCATTTTTGCCAAAAGTATTTGAATAACCTTGCTCGAATCCGCAAATTAAGTTGATACCTATTCTTCGTGTACGATTACGAAGATGAGGAAGAGGATATTTTTGGCACCCCGCCCGCTGTTTCCAGTTCGGTGCCTAGCATTGATTTTGAGAAAGAATTAAATCAAGATCAATTTGGTGCGGTCACTGCACCGGATTGCCCTGCTTTGGTTTTAGCAGGTGCAGGATCGGGAAAGACTCGAACCTTAACATATCGCGTCGCCTACTTACTCTCCAAAGGAGTAAGTCCGGAAGCGATCTTGCTTTTGACTTTCACCAACAAAGCATCCAAACAAATGCTTAGCCGGGTGGAAGAATTGACTGGAATGGCAAGCCACCGTTTTCTTGGCGGCACGTTCCATCATGTTGGAGGACAAGTCCTACGCCTCTTCGGGGATTCCATAAGTTTGCCAAGAAACTTTACTATCTTAGACGATGGCGATTCTGATTCCTTACTGAATGAAATCATCAGGGATTTGGATCCTGATTTTTTTAAAACCAAGGAAAACCCGAAAGCCAAGCCAATTAAGGGAATCATTAGTTTCGCTCGAAATATAATGACGGATGTAAATCAAGTGGCAAAAGGACGGTACCCGGGTAACGCAGAACTTCTTTCTAAGATCGAAAATTTTGCCAGTCTTTACCAAAAAATCAAACTACAGCGGGGGCTGGCAGATTATGATGATTTATTAGTATACTGGCTCGAAATCCTTGAGAATAATGACGAGGCTGCCACCTATTATCAAAATCGATTTTCTCATGTATTGGTCGACGAATATCAGGATGTAAATTGTTTACAGGCAAAGATTGTAGATAAGATTGCCTCTAAACATCAAATCATGGCAGTCGGGGACGATGCTCAATGTATTTACACTTGGCGAGGTGCAGACTTAGATCAAATCCTAAGCTTTCCAGACAGGCATCCGGGAACCAAAATTTTCAAAATTGAAACGAATTATCGGAGCTCTCCTGAAATCTTGAAGCTTGCCAACGATATCCTTAAAAGCCGAGCCACGGAAGGTAGTTTTTCCAAAGAGCTAAAGCCCTCCCGGCCCCATCAGGACCTGCCTCTGGTTGTTCCTACAATGGATTCCTACCAACAAGCTGATTTTGTGCTGTCAAAAGTACAATCGCTCTATGACTCCGGAGTTCATTACGACGATATTGCTATTCTCTACCGGGCTCATTTTCATGCTATGGAACTACAAGTGGAGCTCTCGAGAAGAGGCATTCCATTTGTGATCACCAGTGGAATGAGGTTTTTTGAACAGGCTCATGTAAAAGATCTCGTGGCTCAACTTCGGTTTGTTGCCAACCCCAAAGATCTTACCGCTTTCTTTCGATTTGCTTGCTTGTTACCCAAGGTAGGGGAAAAGACGGCTGCCAAGATTATTGGGATCGCCGAAAAGTATACTCTTTCTAGTCAGTGCTCACTGATCGACGCACTTGAATCGAAAGAGGTCCATGCAAAGGTACCCAAAGATGCGAAAGAAGATTGGAAAGAACTGGTAGAAACTTTGAAAAATATTGCCATCCTTACCGCTACCGCAACCCCGGCACAGGTGGTAGAAGGCGCAATTGGAGGCTGGTATCAAGATTACCTCAGATCTACCTATGAGAATTGGCCAAGAAGAGAAGAGGATCTGGAAAGTTTGATTGATTTTGCTACCAAATACGAGAACCTTGCGGAAATGCTCTCCCAACTTGTGCTCTTGAGTTCTGAATCCGGTGATCGGGTGGTTCGACAGGGGGAACATTGCCTACGGCTTTCAACCATTCATCAATCCAAGGGCCTTGAATATCAACATGTATTTGTGATCGGATTGTCAGATGGTCTTTTCCCAAGTAAGCGAGCCATTGATGGAGAAAGCGACATGGAAGAGGAAAAGAGACTTTTTTATGTTGCCACAACCCGGGCAGAAAAGTCCTTACACCTAGTATTTCCTATGCTTTCCAATCAAAAAGGAACCCCGGTCAGGCTTATGCAAAGTAGATTCCTAAAGGAAATTGATGATTCCCGATATAATTTATTGAATGTCCATTCATCCTTTGGCCCGGGAAGAGCATCATCCCAAGGCTGGAATCAATACGGTTCCAAAAATTCATATGGCGGTGGTTATCGTGGCCGTTCTTATTGAGGCCGTTTATTCCTCCAACGCTATCAATAAAGCCCTCCAAGGGAGTAATGCACAGTCAAACCTTTCAGGGAATCGACGGATCGATTGATAGACGCAAAGATCACCTGGTAGGAAATCATCGGTTGATTCCCTCAAATAAAGAACGATTCGATGGGCCAACCTATTGGCATCTGCTGTATTCATCCCTTGAATTTCCAGAGCCAACAGTGAAGCCGCCGCAGTAGCTAAGGCCGAGCCCTGTAAATGATAACCCACTTGGGTAATCACTCGGCTATCTACAAGCAATTGAAGATCACATTGGTTGCCCGTCTTTTCACTTTGAAAGAAGCCCTGGTGAGAAAAACCCTCAAGCTTTTGATTGCAATGAGGGTTTTGGGCATGCAACTCAATGATTTCTCGGTGTAATGAATTCTCCGTCACTCAAAATTGATTTTTCCACATCATCGACTCCATTGGCTTCGGAGTGCGTTGGTTATATTTTGCAGAAGATTTTGACTGATAGTCTACTTCCACCTCCCCTTCCACTTTAAAATAAATCAACTGGCCGATTGGCATACCTGCATATACCCGAACCGGTTGAGAAACCGAAATCTCCAAAGTCCAATGGTTACAAAAGCCAACATCGCCCTTCCCCGCAGTTGCATGTATATCAATACCCAGTCGACCTACGCTGGATTTCCCCTCAAGGAAGGGAACAAAACTTCGGGTCTCAGTATACTCCAGAGTTGAACCAAGGTATGTCTTCCCTGGTTGCAATACGATTCCATCATCTGCAATTTCAAAATGTTCCACTTGGTTATGCTTTTTAGCGTCGATTACATCATCGATGTAGCAGGCAAGGTATTTGGATAAATGGACATCATAACTGTTCGTTCCCAAACAATCTCGATTATAGGGCTCGACCAAAATGTCACCCTCTTCCATTGCTTTTAATATGGCTAAGTCAGTTAGTATCATTCGTAGAAAATTTTAAAAAAAGAAAAATCTCAGATGAATTCAAAACTTGAATTCACGAGAATTAATTGAAACGGATATATCGCATTCACCGATGCCAAATAATGCTCTTTTACAAGCCTCTCAGAGATTTTTACTCCGAGAGGCTTAGATCTCGATTATGCGAATGGACGATATATTCCGGGTGCCGGAACAGGATACTCGCCATTTTCGCCAGGAACCACAGGTGGTGTGGAGCTAAAAGTGTAGTCATCAATTCCGGGGGCATAATCGCGTCCTTTTTCCATCAATTCCTCTGCTTCAATTTCTTTTCCGGAATAACAAGCTTCACGCCCAAGAATTGCGGTGAATGTACTCATCGCCCCATATTCGGCTTCGTTATATGGCTGACCTTTATGGAGAGCCTCGATTAAGTCTTTCTGCTCCTGATAATGCCCTCCCCCAGCTCCACGAATACGAATTGCATCCCCTTCAAAAGGTTCGATAAATCGGGCAACGGAACAAGTTCCTTTGGAGCCATGTGCATATTCTGCAACATGCGACCAACCACCTTTAAGATGGCGACCTTGGCTAAACATCTTGGTTCCGTCCGGGAAGGTGTATTCTACTGCTGTATGATCGAAAATTTGGGATAATGTACGGTCTCCGCCCATGCGCATTTCACTTCCACCCATTCCGTTTGCTTTAACTGGATACATCCCTTTGATCCAACAACCCACATCCAGGTTATGAATGTGCTGCTCACAAATTTGATCCCCGGACGCCCAAGTAAAGTGATACCAATTGTTTACTTGATACTCCATCTCAGTCATGCCCTCCTGTTTAGCGCGATGCCAAATTGAATTCCCATTCCAATAAACCCTCAAGAGGTTAATGTCTCCAATAATTCCATCTTGGAGCTGCTTTACGCAATCCGTAAAACGTTCTTCGTGGCGACGCTGTAAGCCGATTCCCACAGAGAGACCTTTTTCTTTTGCCAATTTAGCGGACTCCAAAACTCGTCTGACTCCAGCAACATCACTCGCCACCGGTTTTTCCATGAAAACTTTCTTTCCTTGATTAATCGCATATTCAAACTGCTGAGGCTTAAAACCAGGAGGAGTTGCAATGACTACCATGTCCACATCCTCATTGATTGCCTGCTTATATCCATCCAGACCGCCAAAAATTCTTCCTTCCACATCCACTCGGTCATCTCCATACTTTTTCTTAAAAGCAGCTAGTTTGTTGGTCGCTTTTTCAGGGAAAGCATCGGCTACAGCGACCAATTTTGTATTGCATTTGATTCCTTTTTGACTTTCCAGATCCTTCGGTGCATCAAGAATCTGCCCGATCGCACCAGTTCCACGACCTCCGAGCCCGATCGCAGCAACCCGGATGGTGTCACTCTGCAAGGCTTCGCCTTTGGCTACATAAGGAAAACTAGCAGCGACTCCGGCAAGTGCGCTTGATCCAATAAATTTTCTACGAGATAGTTGTTCAGGTTCTTTCATTTAATGTTTTTTGTGGGTTGAGAGTTTCAAGGGTTAAAATCGGTAAATTATATTTTTTGCGGTATTGACTTGGATGGACCATCTAGGTCCGACAATGCCCACTGTATACCATCGAGAAAATGTTGCAACATGAAGGGTGTCCACCAGGTTGCTTTGTTATGGCCGAAGTTGGAGTAAAAAATTCTTCCTTTTCCATAGGAACGAACCCATGAAACAGGATAATCATTTGTTTTTGAATTCCCTTTCTTCTCCGTTTTTAAGGAATCCAATCCAATCAGGATACGCAGTTTAGACCGGTCATATCCTTTGTATTGATAAATTTCGTCCGAAAAACTAAACTCTGATTCGGTGAAGGCTCTATTTACTGGATGCTTTTTGTCTTCCACAAAGAAAGGCCAGGTTCCGCCTGCGCCCCATGGATGACCAGCAAAACATCCTCCAATCATTTCGGTGTATTCCGGCCAATTAGGCATTCCTCCATCTGATGCCGAATGAAACCCGGCAAAAGCCTTGCCATCTTTTATGAAATCAAGAATTGCCTTTCGCTGGGAATCTTCAGTGAAAGCCTTCTGGATATGAGTACAATTATTGAAGATGATCAGATCATATTTAGCCAAGCCTTTCTTGGTGAACTCTTCGGTTTTTATTGTGAAGGTGGCATCAAATACCCCGGTTTTTTCGGCCATTATTCTGAGTGCTTTCGCTCCTGTAGGTATCGAGGAGTGCTTGAAGCCGCTAGCATGTGAATAAATCAGAGCCTTGTGTAATTTGGCAGGCTTAACTGTTGTTTTTTTAGGCATAGCTTCCCTAATCTTAATTTCTTCATCTTCGGACGGGAACAGGAAAGGTAAGGCCAAGCAAAACTGAAAGGTAAAAATTAAAAAGAGGATTTTCATCAGCTTTGTAAAAATGAATAGTATAAGCAGTGGGTTGCAAGGAAGATGTAAAGCAGGAATTGGAAAAATATTTGGAAGCTAAGCACCATTCTTTATTTGCACTCCGGGCATAATCCAAAGGCTTCCATGATATGACTAATCTCCACAAATCCATATCCGGTGGCAACTTCTTCAAGCTCCTTAGCCATACATAAATCAACTCTTTCCGTTTTTCCGCAGCCTCTGCAAGTAAGGTGGTGATGATGGTCATGGCTGTGTCCGAGGCAATAAACCTTGGTTCCATTCTCGCGAACCCCTCTTTGAACGACATCTATCTTTTCAAACTGCTCTAGGCACCGATAAGCCGTGACTAAGTCACAAGATTTAACGGGCAATTGAGCATAAGTCTCTTCCGCAGATATTGGAGAATCGGATCTGGCTAAGACTTCCAGTATTGCCTTGCGCTGCTCGGTAACACGTAAGCCTTTTCCCCGGAGGAGAGCAATTGCACTATCTACCATTTGAGTCATTGTTTTCATTTTCTAAATTGGAAGTCCATTGATCAATAAAGAAAGTCGACTTTATTCAATTTAATGCTCCTTTTTTGTTTTTCAGGTTGAATGGTTTACCCGCAGGAATTACCAGTATGTGATGAATCGAATTCTTTGCCTTTGTCCTTTGATCGCCTGTTTTTTGAGTATTCAGTTTAACATACAAGCAAAAGACAGCCTGATTGGGACTTATAAAACCCAGAGCTTAAAAACAGAAAACAAAAAGCCATTTTATTATCGCACATCCTCGCCCGACAAGATGGATTCTGGCAAGAAGTATCCTCTGCTCGTATTTTTCCATGGAGCGGGAGGAAGGGGCGGAGACAACCAAGGACAACTGGTTGATGCTGGAGGAATCGAAGCGTTCGAAAAACAGAGAGTGCGTTCCAAAAGAAAATCCCACATATTCGCGGGTCAGGTGCCCAAAGGGGAAAGATGGGTTAATACAGGCTGGAATCTGCTTGGCCACAGCATGCCCAAAATTTCTGATTCCATGAAGATGGCATTGGCTGCGGTTGATTCTTATGTTCAAAACCCGCAGAATCAAGTAGACCCAAAGCGAGTTTACGTCATGGGACTCTCCATGGGCGGATATGGCACTTGGGACGCAATTCAGCGTCGTCCTAACTTTTTTGCCGCTGCCGTTCCCATTTGTGGAGGGGGGGATAAGAAACTAGCCAAAAAAATTGCCCACCTTCCGATTTGGGCTTGGCATGGTGATAAAGATACGGTGATCAAACCGATTCGATCCAGAGATATGATCCAGGCAATCCAAAAAGCGGGAGGATCTCCCAAATACTCCGAAATTAAGGATCGTGGTCACAATTCATGGGTTGATGTTTGGAATTCGGATGAACTTTGGGATTGGCTTTATTCACAAAGCAGAAAGTAGAACCTTTTTAGAAACTCAATTGCCAAGTATGAAGGGAATCGAATTAGAGTCTTTCTCTCTCCCATTGGCATTCAAAAATATTTCAAACTATGGGTTACCAAAGAGACAAATGGGTACTTGTTTTTCTATCCATAAAAATAATTAGATGAGATCTTTAAGTGTAGTTCTTCTTATATCAGGCTTTCTTTTTCAAACATTCCTTTCGTTTTCAGAACCAAGAACCAAGCCCAATATATTACTCTTTATGGCAGATGACATGGGTTTAGGGGATACTAGTGCCTACCTTAAAATAAGCGTCATTAAGGGATCCAAACCTATTACTAAAACCCTTAAAACTCCTAACTTTGAGAGCTTTGCCAAGCAAAGTATGATTTTTACGGATGCCCACGCTCCTGCGTCCATGTGCAGTTCAACCCGCTACTCTTTACTCACCGGAAGACTACCACATCGATCCTACCTCAAAGGCCAAGGCTGGCTTCCGCACGGCCCGAATCGGCCCATGATTCAACGCGGCATTACCACCCTACCGGAAATGCTTCAACGAAACGGGTACTTTACGGCTGCAATCGGGAAGTATCATGTCGGGATGGATTTTGACGATGGCGATGGAAAACCTGCTAACGAATTTGATTACAAAGATGTTGATTTCACAAAATCCCTTCTCGATGGACCCACTCACCATGGATTCAATCAATTCTTTGGTGTCCCCGGAAATACAGAAGATTCATTGGACACCGAGCCTAGAATTTACATCCGTGATAACAAATGGTCTTTCACAGACCGTTCAAAAATGTATTGGACAGGGATGAAACACAGAGAAGGTCAGATTCTAAGCGGACCCCATTGGGATTTAGCCCAACTCGGGCCCGATTTCCTCAAAGAAGGCCTTCAGTTTATTCAAATGGCATCCCAGAAAAAGAACCCGTTCTTCTTATATTATGTTCCCACCGCAAACCACTTTCAGAGAAATCTAAACGGGGATTATGCAGTTCCAGAGTTCTTACATGGAGAGCCTATCAGAGGAGCGAGCAAGTACACGGATGGCCAGAAAGGTGGCGAGCGGGAAGACATGGTCCTGGAAAACGATGTCGCTTTTGGAGCCTTGATTCAAAAGCTCAAGGAAACGGAAGATCCAAGAAGCCCGGGCAAGAAACTCATTGAAAATACCCTGATTATCTTCACGAGTGATAACGGACCCAATGTCGGCGATAACGAAGGTACCAATCAAGAAAGTGGAGAACTTAGGGGAAAGAAGGCAAAACTCTGGGAAGGTGGCCACCGCGTCCCCTTTGTTCTTTATTGGAAAGGAATTTTTGAAAACGGACAAATTAATCCGAACTTACTATCTCTCACCGACCTATTTTCTTCCTTCGCAAGAATAGTAGGAGACGACCTTCAACCTGCCGAAGCTCAAGATAGTTTAGACTGCTTCGACTATTGGAAAGATCCTGAAAAAACTGATCCGAGAGCCCGTTATTTTTTCTGTCATCTGGGCCCTCCCTATGAAAATGATGGGATTGCGATTCGGAAGATGTCCAAAAAAGTAATTGTTCAAGGTGGCCTAGCTCAACCTTGGACAAAAAAAGGTTCCCTAGGATCCGCCCAATCAATGGTTTCTTATGACTTGGAGAAAGACCCCTATGAAAAAGAAAATTTTTCTGCTTCAAATGCATCTTCAGAAATTCTGGTACATCGACTTTTACAAATTCATAACCAAGGATATTCAAGGGATCTTCACCTCCCCAATAGTCAAAATCTAATCCTTGATGATGGCTGGCATAATTTAAGAAATGACCTCAGCGGCTCCATCGGTTTTGAATTCAAATTACTCGATGACGAAATCGTTACTCATTTAGGAATGTGGGATGACCACGACCGGGAATTTCCCATCCGTTCTGCACGTGGTTTACCTACAGAACAAGAATCAGATCAACCGAGTTTTTTAGGTAAACGACCAAGGTCAATCCAAAGCCAGCATTCCATTCGATTGTGGGAAATCAAAAATTCTGCCCCGAAAGAAAGGATGAGAATAGAAATTGGACCGACGAACAAAGGAATACTGGAAGGCGAATTTCGATATGTTCCCTTACCAAAACCTGTTCCTTTATCAGGAGGTACTCATTTCATTCTCTCTATGTCCACAACCACAGGCGATGGGGATCATTTTCATGACGATGTCTCATACGATGGACTCTCTCCCTTGGTAAACCCCAAAGTAAAAATTATTCGAAGTTTGATGTTTAAAGATTCCCGTCCAATTAAGGCACAGTCTATACCTTCCTTTGCCGACCTTACTTCAGATTACTCATCGCATCGATTGCCGGTTGGGCCAACTTTGAAATTTAAATAACTCCAGGTTCCCCAAAGAATGTTTTTTGATATATCGAATATGATTGATATATGATAATTTAATCTATTACTCTCCATTTTATGAATATTTTCTCTTTTGCCTCAATTGGGTGTGTTTCTATGCTTTCGAGCATGCATCTGGTTGCATCCATTGAACCAGTGCCTTTCCATAAGGTGGAAATGACAAGTGACTTCTGGAGGCCACGCTTAATCACCCAAAGAAAAGTGCTCGTGCCCTTTGCCTTTGAAAAAACCAAGCCTGGGGTTGCTCACTTGCAGGCGGCGGCTGATTATCTTGCTGGTAAAAAAGTGGAAGACCACCGACCCCATAGATTTATTGACTCTGACCTCTATAAGGTAATGGAGGGTGCTGCCTACTTGGCTCAGTTGCAGGATGACCCCGAACTTGAGTCTCAATTTGACCGTATCGTAGATGTGATTGCTGCGGCACAAGAACCAGACGGCTATCTTTATCCTTCCCACACTACCAAGGTTGGATCCGATAAAAATATGATGGGGAACAAACCCTACACTTTTGTCGTGCACAGCCACGAACTTTACAATATGGGCCACCTTTATGAAGCTGCGATTGCTTATTTTCAAGCAACGGGTAAAGACAAGCTTTTAAAGGTAGCTGAAAAAAATGCGCTCCATGTGAACCGAGTCTTTTTTGAAGGTGATCCAAATTACAATGACGGAAAACCGATTCAACAAGCTCCCGGTCATCAGGAAATGGAATTGGCCTTGGTCAAATTATCCAATGTTACCGGCAATAAGCTTTACATTGAAATGGCGGAAAAATTTCTCGAGATCCGTGGAAAAACTTATGTCCCTGATGGAGAAGGCGTCATGTCACCTACTTACGCCCAACAACATGCACCGCTTGAAAATCAAAGTGAAGCAGTCGGACACGCGGTTCGGGCAACCTACTTATACGCCGCGATGGCAGATATTGCCGCGTTAAAACAAAAGAATTCCTACACCGACGCTCTCCATAGAATTTGGGCAAATATAACCGATACCCGGATGCACATAACCGGTGGCTTGGGTGCCGTTCATGGGATTGAAGGTTTCGGGCCCAAATACCTTTTGCCCAATGCCGATGCTTTCAATGAAACTTGTGCCGCGGTGGGTAATGTACTTTTCAACTTCAGAATGTTTTTGGTTCATCAGGACGCGAAATATCTTGATGTGGCTGAAGTTTCTCTGCTCAACAATGTCTTGGCGGCAGTCAACCTTGAAGGGAACCGGTTTTTTTATGTTAACCCACTTGAGGCCGATGGAAAGTATCCATTCAACCATGGTACTGCAGGAAGGGCACCTTGGTTTGGAACCGCATGCTGTCCGAGTAACATGGCTCGGCTCTTACCGCAGGTTCAAGGAATGACCTATGCCCATAATGATAAAAATCTTTATTTTGCGATGTATGCAGAAACTTCCACGAATCTAAATATCGCTAGTACAGCTTTATCGATTAAACAAACGACGGATTACCCGAACGACGGAAAGGTCAAGATTTCTCTTGATCCTGAAAAACCAACAACCTTCACCGCCCACCTTCGGATTCCAACTTGGACAGGTGATCAATTTGTTCCCGGAAAACTTTATAAATATGTCAATCAATCCGATGAAGGTTGGTCTATCTTTGTAAACGGAGTTAAGACTAAAGCAAAAGTCGAAAAGGGATTTGCAACCATCAAACGCACCTGGAAAAAAGGGGATCAAATTGTCCTCGATCTGCCCATGCCTTTACAGATCAATGAATGTGACAACCGGGTTGAGGAAAATCAAAACCGTCTTGCATTTACCCGTGGACCCTTTGTTTTATGCGCTGAAGAAGTGGACAACGAAGGGGCTACCCAGCGTTTTTTCCTGAACAGGAAAAAAGTGGCTAAAAAATTTAAGCTAGCCAACGTTCAACTTGCAAGTGGTTCCTTCTCGCAAGTTAAAACCAAGGCCAATGCAGTCGATGCACTGGGCAAGGAAGAGGATAGGAGTCTTTCCCTGATTCCCTACTATGCCTGGAATAATCGAAACCCAGGATCCATGACCATCTGGTTCCCTACAACACCAAAGCTCGCTGTATTTGATCCACACAAACTTCCCAAGAAGAGTGTTTTTTCAAGTATTGAGGCGTCCCACACTTCCGAGTTGGATACAGCCAGTGCGGTTGGGGATGGGAAAGAACCAAAATGGTCGAGTGGAAAAAACGTACCGCGGTGGACCAGTCGTCCTCAACTTGGGAAAGCACAATGGATCGAAGGCCAATTTTCAGAACCCAGAAAAGTTCGGGATATCGGAGTCTATTGGATGCAAGACCAACAGGATGTAAAGTTTCCTCAGGAATGGTCGCTTGAAGTTAGAAATAAGGGAGAATGGAAACCTTTCGAATTATATGTCACGGACCGCTATGACAATCGGGCCAATCAGTACAATGTGGTTCACCCCGCTGCCCCGCTCACCTGTGATGCTATTCGAATCAATATGGTTCCACAACCAGATGCTGCTGTTGGTATTTTAGAGGTCCAAGTCGCCTTTGAAAAATAGAATACGGTAAACAAAATAAGGTATGATCTTTAGGTCACCTCGAGCCCTACTCTTTTTATTATGTTGGGCTCTCCATTTAATCTGTCCAAAAATATTTGCGAAAGAAGTACCGCTCTGCGAAAAACTTGAACAGTCGATTCAAGGCAGAAAGCATGGATTTCTTGCGGGCAACCTCACTTATTATGTGGGTGGCTACCATGCAAGTTGGGAGCTGATGGAAGATGAAACGATCGGGCTCACCCATCCCTTTTATCATGACCTCCGAAGTCGTGGAGTTGGAATTTTACACAGTGAACTACCTGGGAGTGAACACACGGGCGTGGGTAATGACTACAGAGGATGGGAGTTTTACAAGGACACTCGCGTCCTCTATGGCAGTGTTATTATTGGCGAAAAGGTTCACAAACACCCCAAGCCAACCAGGATGAGTTGGAGACCAGATAAAATGATTTGCGAATATGAGATAGAAGGTATCCTCATCCGCGAAGAAAAATTTATCAGTACTCTTGACACCGCCGTATCGATCATCACCTCCTCTCAACCAATAATCCTCAGGTTTGAGGGTCATAGCTTTTATGTCCGCCACAGTGTTTCTTCCAGTGCATCCGCCCACTATGATCTCCCCACCAATTCACTACTATTAAGGGAGGGGGGGACGGTTCGCTCCCAACCCGATCCAGATCGGCCCGAAAGAATTGGACCTTGTGTTTATCAGGGAATGACCACTGCCCTCTCCTCTTCCCAGAACTTTTCTAAAACCTTACAACTCGACAAGGATGATCGTGGTGTCTGGAAATATTCTTTTGAAGTTCCCTGTAATCCTTCTGGAGTTACCGTTTCTTGGTCCATGCACGACGATCAAAATAAAGCCAAAAATGCATCCAAAGATTCCATCCTGAGGGCTCAGGAATTACGGGCTGAGAAAACCGCTGAAATGAATGACATTCTCGGCCAACAAATCCCACAATTTCGCTGCAGTGATCCGAAGTTTGAGGAAATCTATTACTACCTTTGGTCCCTCTATATGATGTATTATATCGATGTGCAAAAAGGCTGGGAAATGGAAAACCATACCCAATCCGCAGTTAATAACTTTCTTGGAATTCACCGCTATGATGCCTGTTTTCAAATCAAAGTGGGAGCCTGGATAAGAGATAAGCCAAAATTTGCCTATGGAAATGTACTCACTTGGAAGCATTTAGTTGAAAACGGTCGTTATCGGGAAACCAATGACGGTCATATTTTTCTATCTGACAACAAGGGAGTTAGTTGGCACTCGGGAGCTTATGGAGGAGAACTAGCGGAGCATGTCCTGGGTGCATGGCAAATTTACCAGCATTCAGGTGATATTAATTTTATCCGAAAATGCTACCTAGGATTTTTTCGGAAGGTTTTCTGGAAGAATATGGTTGGGTTTGCCATGAATGATGCAGAAGTTGGACGAGTCCTAGAAAAAATGGCCGGGCTGGCAGGAAACCAGTCCGATGTTGAACACTGGAAAAAGCGAATCAACCAAGACCCAAAACACCTTCGACTCATGTTTGATCAACGCTGGGAAGCGAATGGGCATAAAGATTATTTCATGGGAGGCAGGGATGGCATGTTGATGACCACTGCTTTTTGGTCGATGCGTTCACAGCACTTCCCGAGAGACTATGCCGAACGAATGATTCACTCCTGGGCCTTGAATAAAGAACGCGGGTTTTTCGGGGAATTCTTCCCCTTGGCGATGTCAAAAAAATCGATGCAAGTATTTTATTCTGCGGACGATCAAGCTTTTGGCTATACCCCGGATACCGCTTACTTCACCCTTGACGGAATGTTTTGCCAGGGATTCCCCAAAATTGCCTCCGACCTTACCCTTAACCACTTGGAAAACTATAACTATCATGAAGGATGGGGAATTCCAGTTGCCCCTGAAGCTTATCGTCGTGATCTCGCTCTGTTCGGGGATCAATATTCCAACTTTAATGCGGGTAAAATCCTTTTATTTATCGAAGGGTTGGCTGGAATATCTTATTCGATTCCGGACAACATATTTCATGTAAAAGATTCCATGCCCATGAGTTGGGATTGGATGGAATTTGATATTCCCATTGGAAATGAGAAAGGTTGGACTCAAGTTCGATACCAAAGGAAAAAAGGTTTTTTGGGAGGACAAAAGAAATCCATTACGGTCACAAACTGCCCTCTTCGGGTAAAGTTTGAACCCTGGCTAGATCAAGGACAACTTTCCGGAGATCCAGATCTGACTGGTGCCAATTTTATTGAGCACAATTCCACCCATCCAAACTATGTATCTTTTCTGGCAGAACAGAAATCATCGAAAAGTTCCATTACATTATCCTTCAAATGAGATTCCGATGTGCTGAATATATTTTCCTTGGTATGTCCCTTTTTGGATTGGCCATGGATGCCAAAAAACCAAACATTGTTTTTATCCTCGCCGACGATCTTGGCTGGGCGGAACTGGGATGCTATGGAAACACTTTTAATGAAACCCCCAACCTGGATAAGCTTGCCAAGCAAGGAGTCCGCTTCACCCATGCCTATGCTGCGGCTCCTGTTTGTTCTCCTTACCGAGCCGCCCTGCTAACCGGTCAACACCCAGCCCGCGTGGGTATACTGGACTACCTCCGCCCCAATTCATCCAATGCACTGCCCGTGGATCAAGTAACCCTCCCCAAGATCCTCAAGCGTAATGGCTATGCTACTGGAATGGTGGGCAAGTGGCACTTGACCGGTTATAAATACCAAGGTGCCCAGTTCGAGATTCGTCCTCAGGATCATGGTTTCGATTGGAATATTGGAAGTGAAGTAAAAGGAGTTGGAAATGGAGCCAACTTTTGGCCCTATGTATTTCGAACGCAACCGATCTCATGGATCGATCTTCCAAAAAACAGGATGGGAAAAGATGAATACTTAACCGACCGCTTGAACTTGGAAGCGGTTGATTTCGTAGAGAGGAATCAGGATAAGCCTTTTTTCTTATACCTTAGCCACTATGCTCCTCATACCATTCTGAATGGTCGACCTGACCTAGTTGAAAAGTATCGCAAAAAACATCCCCCTGGAAAGCCTAGTAGGACGAAATGTTATCTCTGCGACGATGCCGGACTTACAGGAGAAGACTGTGAATATTGGGCACAGGATCATAACCCTCACCTTGCTGCCATGCTCGAAAGTATTGACGACGGGGTTGGACTCTTGATGAAAAAGCTCGATTCACTCGGTCTTTCTGAAAATACCATTTTTATTTTTTCGAGTGACAATGGGGGCGAGACCAATGTCACCACCAATGCTCCTCTACGTGGAGGAAAAAGCCAGTTATATGAAGGGGGTATCCGCGTGCCTATGATCGTGTGCTGGCCTGAAGGTAATGTTCCAGCAGGTGCAACCAGTAACCATCCCGTAGTTAATCATGACTTCTACCCAACCCTTCTGGAGGCGGCAAATATCGAACCGGACCCCAGTCATATTCTGGACGGAATATCCACAATTTCTACCTGGAGGAATGCATCTTCCCCTCCCGCACGCCCAGCACTGCATTGGCACTACCCACTAGACCGGCCCCACTTTCTTGGTGGCATCTCGAGCGGAGCGATTCGGAAAGGGGATTGGAAGCTGATTGAATATTTCGATCCCGCACGGCCCGAAAAATTCGAACTCTTCAACCTCGAAACAGATGTTTCCGAAGAAAGCAACCTCGCCTCCACCGAGTCGGAACGAGTGCGGGAGCTCCACCGTGAACTGGTCTCCTGGCGCCAGCGGGTCGGTGCCCGGATTCCTTCCCGCCCCTTACTTACACAACCAGGAAATCTTTATTTTGGTGAACATTTTTCAACGGGTCAAATTAGTGAAAAATGGTTTTTCCAAAAAGAATGGCAGGTTGAAGATGGAATTCTTTTGCGCAACCAAGTTGCAGGGACCAATAAGCGGCTTTTTTACAAAGAACCGGTCTTTAAAGATGCCCTCATACGATTCGAATTTCTTTTTAACGGCGCGGAAGACATCCGCTTAGTCACCGGTTCAAATGGAAGCTATAATACCGTGGTTCACATTCGAAAAGATCATTTTTTCATTCAAACCGCATACGATAAGGAAGGGCCTTGGTATCCAATGCGTCATGGAGAATGTGCCTATAATTTTAAAGATGGGAAATGGTATGGCATAACCATCGAATTCATCAAAGACCAAGCAATTGCACACTTGAATCATGAATACATCGCTTATGCTCAACACCCCATGATTGATAAAGAACGAACTTATTTTGCATTTCAAGTCGATCAAGCTGGAGCATCCTTGGACAACCTTCAGGTTTTCCATGCTGGTCGGCATCCTGAGCAGATAAATAATCATTCTGTAATCAAAACTCAGCTTGATCGTTTTCCTCTTAAAAAAACGGTCCAAGAAAAACATGATATACTGAAGAAAAACCTCCACGCTCGCCTATTTATGGAGGACGAAAAATATCGTACTTTAATTGAAAGAGTTGAGATTCTAGATCAAGAAAAATTGCAACGCTTTCCGGATGCATTTTTGTCAAATAAGCAGTTCCAGAAGAAAATTCAAAGTTTGCGAAAGGAATTACATCAAAACAATCCCGAATATAAGAAGATTCTATTTTCCACTTTTCAGGCAAGTCGAGCCCTGGATCAATTTCTGGTCGAGAAAAATCCTAAGATAAATGATTTGCCCCATGCCCAGAAGAAAGCCGTTCTTGAGGAAACAAGGCTTCGGTATAAAAACACACCAGAATTCCGAAAGCTCTTACAAGTTTCGAAGGAAGCCCAAAATAAACTGGAGAAGAAATATCCTCAGCTTTTTGTGAGTAATCGGGTGATATCCCAAAAAAGAGAACGGGCCAGAAAAGCATTCCAAGATGATCCTCAGTTCAAGGAACTTATGACGGAGCGAAGCAAAGCAAATGCAGCGAGTATTGACTATCTTTACCAAAATAATAGTAAACTTAGCAATTTAAAGAATATCTTGGACGAACAATAGCCAATGAAAGTATATGTTCACAGAAAGGGGGAAAATTTTGGTCCCTTCTCAGTTGCTCAAATCAAAGAGCACCTTCGAGCAAATAACTTTATTGGAGATGACCTTGCCTGTTTCGACGGCTCCCATTGGATCAAATTGTCTGAAGTTCCGGGGGTCTCAAAAACTCCGGATCCCGCTAAGGATCAGATACGCCTGAAAACGGAGAAGTCAGACAAAGAGCCAACCCTGCAAAAAGCGGAGGGCTCCAAACCAAAGACCAGGAAGCCCGTTTTCCAAAACCGGAAAAAAGCCCTTATACTTACGGGAGTTTCCCTCGTTTCCATAAGCCTAGTAACATTCCTCACTTTTTTGTTTATTCCTAGTGAGCAAGATCAAAGTGCTCGAGAAACCCATTCAGATGGTGCGATCAAAAACATTTCATTGAAGCAAAGACCTGCACCCGCATTTGAAGGCTTTGATCCTCGCCCCGCAGCTGAAAAAATCGATGCCTTTCTGAATGCAAATTTGAATCGTGAAAACCTCCAGCCCAATCCCATCATTAGTGATGAGCAATTCCTGCGTCGAATTTACCTATCCGTTATCGGTCGGATACCAACGATTTTGGAAGCAAATAATTTCCTCAATTTAACTGCAGACAATAAACACTCCTTACTGATTCAAAAACTGCTCACAAATGATGCCGGCTACACGGCTCATCACTATCAATTTTGGGCCGACCTTCTTCGAATCCCCACGAATGTTGATTATACGCTTTATTATCGGGAATGGATCAAGGAACAGGTAAGAAAAAACACGCCCTATGACGAACTCGTACACCAACTGGTAAGTGGGCACGGACTGATTTTTGACAACCCTGCTGCTGCATATTATTTGCGTGATGCCGGTATGGCCCTCGACAACATGTCGAATTCAGTTCGTATATTTTTAGGTACGCGTTTGGAGTGTGCTCAGTGCCATGACCATCCCTTCGACAAATGGACCCAGATGGATTACTTCAAGATGGCTGCTTACACCTACGATTTTGATGTTCGTATGGGCGTGTCTCACGATTCAAATCGTCAGCAAGTTTATCAAGATTTTGGCAAAAGAAGAAATGCTGCTTTTCTAGAGGCAACTGGTTTTGAGGATTTTCCTCACCTGCACGATGAGTCTAAAATCGATGAATGGCTCAGCCAACCCTATGCACCTGGTTATCTGGAACGTAATAATTTATCCAAAGAGGAATTTAGAAAAGCGGCGATACGGGGATTGATTGCCCGCAAAGAGACTTCCGATTTTGACGACCCAGTTTCGCAGACTGTAAATATGCTCTATGGTCATATTTCTAATGTTCAGGTAAAGCACCATGACGACAAACCCCTCAAACTTCCTCACGATTACCAGTATGACAACGGTGCGCCCGAGGAGATTGTTAAACCCGGCACTATGTTCGGACCGGAAATCCCTCACCTTGAAGATCAGACCGAACGAAAAAATGCCTACGCAGATTGGTTAGTATCACCCGAAAACCCACGTTTTACTAGAGTCATCGTAAATCGGCTTTGGAAGCGTGCCTTTGGGCATGGAATTTTTGAACCCTTGGATAACCTGACGGATCGAACCGAAATCGGCCAACCCGAATTGCTTCGTTTTCTTGAGAATTTAATGCAGGAACTTGATTACAATATTCGTGCTTTTCAGAATGTTCTTTTTCATACTCAACTTTTTCGCAGGGAGATGCACCTGGAAGATCATCCTCTGGGGATGAAATTCCATTTCGCGGGTCCACTCTTGAAGCGAATGAGTGCTGAACAAATTTGGGATTCCGTCACCACACTCATACTTCCTAATGTCGACACCTATGCCCCCAATAAAAAACGGACCCAGGAACGGATTGCCCGAACCAAGGCAATTTATCAAAGCCTTGAAGGTAGACCTATTGAGGAAGTCTTACCCAAAATAAGGAAAGCTGGGGCTCTGCGACGGGAGATGCGGGGTGAACAAGTTGAATATGAGAAAAAAATCTCAGCCGCTTACGCTCAATCCGATAATGAACTTGCCAGAAAATTGACGGATGAACTCAAAATAAAAGTCCGTGCTATGGAAACAAAGAATCGTGAACTGGTCTTGGTTGACCTTAAGGACAACCAAGCAAACCCTACGATGATGATGGGGAGTTCCATGATGGGAAGTTCAATGGACACAACTACAACGGAAACCAATGATCGAATATCCCAGGCAAAACCTCGTAAAGCACCTGGTAATCTGGATCCAAACCAACGCAGGCGGTGGGAGGACAGGGAGAGATTGTCCTTGCGTCATTTCCGGGATGTGGTTCGACAAATGGCAAGAGCGGTTGAACTGGAATCACCAGCGAAAAGAGGACATTTTCTACGCGACTTTGGTCAGTCAGACAGAGAAGTTATCGATAATTCTTCATCCCATGCATCCGTTCCCCAAGCTTTATATTTGCTGAATAGCCCATTGAGTGTTGCGATCCAAAATTCGAACGCTTTTCTTGGCGGGCTTCTCGCTGCCCTGAATAAACCCGAGGATAAAATTGAACTTATTTACCGATCCATGCTAACCCGAAAGCCGACCACTTTGGAAATGGAAAGGATTCTTACTGATTATAAAACGCACGGGGAAGAAACCATTGAAGACCTTGTCTGGGCTCTGCTTAATTCTCGCCAATTTATATTTATACAATGATAAAGTCTGATTTCAACCGTCGCCGTTTTCTTGAATTAGCTGCTGGAAGCTTTCTTGGTTTAACTGCCCACCATAGCTTTGGAGCCGCAGGGGAGAAAAGCACTATTCCCCAACTGGCTGATCCCGCGAAGCAACTCATTTACCTATACATGGAAGGTGGAATGAGCCATATCGATACTTTTGACCTCAAGACTGGACACGAAAACCAAGGCTCGACCCAGCCAATCAATACCAATGTGGATGGCATTCGAGTATCTAGTCATCTCCCCAATTTAGCCAGACATGCCAATAAGCTATGCGTGATAAACTCTCTCACTTCAACTGCTGGTGATCATGAAAAAGGAAACTACTTCATGCATACCAGTTACCAGCAAAGAGCAACGATTCGACATCCAGGAATTGGATCTTGGTATCATAAATTAAAGGGTAAAATAAACCCCACCCTTCCGGCTTCGGTTTTTATCGGACGGGAAAGTAGGTTTCATGGAAGTGGTGGTTTTTTTGAACCCGAATTTGAACCGCTTGCCATCAACGAACCCGAATCCGGTCTTAAATACGCACAAGCCCTGGTCGAAAAAGAACGTTTTGATAGGAGGCTTGATCTCGCACATGATATCGATGCCGAATTTCTCAAACGATATCACTCGAAACCTATTCGAGCTTACGGGCACATGTATGAGGATGCAGTTCGCTTGATGGATAGCCCAGACCTTGCGGCTTTCAATATTCACAAAGAAGACGACAAAACAAAAGAACGATACGGCTCGGAGCCATTTGCTCAGGGTTGTCTGCTTGCCCGTCGCTTAATCGAACGAAATGTCCGCTCCGTTGAAGTTAGCTTTGGAGGTTGGGATACCCATCAAAATAATTTCACCTCCCTGCCCGAGCTTTGCCATACTATGGATCAGGCGGTGGCCGCCCTGCTTGACGACTTGGAGCGGGTTGGTAAATTAAAGGACACCATTGTGGTCTTAACTACAGAATTTGGACGAACTCCTCAGATCAATCAAAATGTTGGCCGTGACCACTACCCTCAGGCATTCACCAGCGTCCTAGCCGGAGGCGGCTTTAAAAGTGGATATGTGCATGGAAAAACATCCAAAGGTGGAGAGGAGGTTATTGAGGGATCCATGACCATTCCAGATTTCAATGCCAGCATTGCCCACGCATTAGGCATCCCTGTCGATTATGTGCTCTACAGCCCGACCGTTCGGCCCTTCACCGTTGCCCACAAAGGAAAACCTCAATTAGGATTATTTTCCTAATCCATCAATCCGGAAATTCATTCTTTGCTTAGTTGCGGACTCTATGCTGGTTGGATTGAAAATTGCCTCCCTCGTATTTACTCCCTATGAGGTTTTCAATCATGGATATAATTAAAAGGAATCAAATCCGAATTAATGAGCTGGCTGCCGGCAGTCCTAAACTTGCGAATCAAGCTTTGGCACTTGACTGGAATGAGCTACAGCTTGCCTTGGAAGAATGTGTCTTTAATCAAGATTTATCAACCTTACCTGAAAAGTATGAACCTGCTTCCTACTTCCCGATCAAGCCAGAAAATGCTGAGCAGGAAGAACTCTACTCCCGAGCCTTTAAGCATGGGGAAACTCTGATTCGGGATGGAAAAACGGCTGCATTCACCGTCGCTGGAGGGCAAGGAACTCGATTGGGCTATGATGGTCCCAAGGGAACCCTCCCAGTCAGCCCGATTAAAAATAAACCCCTTTTTCAACTATTTGCTGAACAGATCCATGGGGTATCGCAAAAGTATGAGGTAAGCATTCCTTGGTACATCATGTGTAGCCCCTTGAACTTAGAGGCTACGATCAACCATTTTGAAGAAAGTAATTACTACGGGCTTGGAAAAGAAAACTTGAAGTTCTTTGCCCAAGGCGTGATGCCTGCTACTGACTTCGAAGGAAATCTGCTTCTTTCCAGTCAGGATGGCCTCGCACTCTCTCCGAACGGACATGGGGGTTCCCTCAAGGCACTGATTGATTCCGGTTCGGTTTCGGATATGAAAGAACGGGGCATCGAACACGTTTCTTATTTCCAAGTAGATAATCCATTAGTCAGTATTCTTAATCCCCTTTTTATGGGCCTTCATGATTTACAGAGTTCAGATATGTCCAGCCGGTCCCTTACCAAGACCGGACCGTTTGAAAAATTGGGCAATTTTGTTTCGATTGGAGACAGGATAACTATAATCGAATATTCAGATCTTCCAGAAGAGAAAGCCTTGGAAAAAGAAGAAGATGGGCGAATTAAATACCGGGCTGGAAGCCCAGCCATTCATGTTCTTCGCCGTGATTTCATTGAACAATTTGCCTGTGGCGAAATTAAACTACCCTATCATCGGGCAGAAAAAAAGGTCGCATTCATTAATCATAACGGCGACTTGATCAATCCTACCGAGCCCAATGCGGTTAAATTCGAGACTTTCGTTTTTGACGCCCTACCCCTGGCTAGAAACCCTTTAATTCTAGAAGCAGATCGTCTCGAAGAATTCTCTCCAGTTAAAAATATGACCGGCGTTGACTCTCTGGAAAGTTCTCAGGCCGATCAAATTAAACGGGCTAAAAGATGGCTCTCTCATCTCAACTTATCCATGCTTGAATCCTCGACCATTGAAATATGCCCTTTCTCTTACCCGTCCGAAATCGACATTCAAAATGCGGATTTAAACCACATTGACTGGAATTCAGATCAAATTTACATAGCCCAAAAATAGAAATGAAATTAAGAAAGCTTAGCTTCATCCTCTTTCTAACCCATGCCTCCTTGCTTGGCCAAAAGATCGAGCCCTCTTTCAAGAATGTATCCTATGGTACTCATCAGGATATGACCCTAAACTTTTGGAAAATTGAGTCCTCAAAACCTGCTCCTTTACTGGTCCATATTCATGGTGGAGGTTGGCTTGGTGGAAAGAAGCTTGAGACCGCAAATGCAAATGAATTAAAAAAAGGATACAGCTTTGCTTCGATTGACTATCGTCTGGCCGGAGTTGAACTCCTGCCTGCGGCAGTGCATGATGCTGCCCGGGCTATTCAATTTTTGCGCACTAAGGCAGTGGAATGGAACATTGACCCCAAACGTATCGCTGTGACCGGTGGTTCGGCTGGGGCCGCTTCGAGCATGTGGCTTGCTTACCATGATGACATGGCCAATCCAAAGAGTGATGATCCTGTTCTTCGTCAATCTTCACGGGTTTGCGGAGCTCTTGCGATGGGCGGGCAAACAACTCTGGATCCTTTTCTTCTCGAAAAGAAGATTGGTCCCGCGTGCATTCGGCATCCGATGATTTGGAAAACCGTGGGAGCCGAAAGTCACGAGCATCTCATGAAAAACTGGGATCAATACAAAGCTCTCTCTCTCGAATGCTCCCCTCTCTCACATGTTACTAAGGACGACCCTCCTGTATTTTTAAATTATAAAAAGCCCGCCGCTGTTCCCGTGATTGAGGGAGACGGAATTCATCACGCCGGATTTGGGCTCTTACTTGAAAAGAAATGTAAGACCGTCGGAATTGACTGTTACTTGCAGATTCAAGGGAACGAAGTAGCCAGGCTTAGTAAAGACGCCTTCATAAAAAAGATCTTACACCTGTAAAATCTCAGGGAATTATTTTTTCCTCTCTTTTCGCATTTCATTCCCAAATCCTCTTCTCCTCCCGACCATGTGAAAAACTTGTAAGAAGTGATTATCTTCTTATAATTCATGTAATCCTCTCAGCTTTATGAAAAAATTCCTTCCAGCAATCCTTTGGAGTACTCTGTGTTTCTCGATTTCTAACGCCTCTCTTGCAAGTCTACCTCCAAATAACCAACTGGTTGAAGACCAATCTACTGGTTTTTCGGTCCAACCAGGATTTGAGGTCGACCTTGTATACAAAGTGGATAACTCAAAATATGGTTCATGGATTGCCATGGCTTTTGATCACAAGGGTAGACTTGTAGTTTCAGACCAAGACAAAGCAGGTACTTTTATCATCGATCTACCTCCTGTTGGAGAAACTTTGCAGGAAAGCATGATCAAAAAATTGCCCTTAGAAAGTAGCTGGAGAGGTATGCTTTTTGCTTTTGATCATTTGTACATGTGTGCTCAAAACCGAGTCGTTCGGGTTCCAGTCTCGCCCGAGGGTGAGTTTGGGGAAATGGAAAAACTCTTCGATCAAGGCCCGGGTGGGGAACATGGCCCTCACTCTCTTATTGTCACAGAAGATGGGAAAGGGCTGTATTTGGTTGCTGGAAATTTCAGCAAGAATCCACCTTTTGAAAAGTCGAGAATTCGTACCAATTGGAAAGACGATGTACTTTTGGAAAACTATGCCTATGGGCACAATGGAAACGGAAAAGCACCGGGTGGATGGGTGCTAAAATTCAACCCGGATGGAACCGAGCGCGAATTAATCAACATGGGGTATCGAAATCCAGTCGACTTTGCCCTTAACAGGGATGGGGAAATGTTCGTTTATGATGCCGACATGGAATGGGATATTGGTGCACCTTGGTACCGACCAACTCGTGTCAATCATGGCGTTTCAGGAGGTGAAAATGGATGGCGGGCAACCTCCAAGAAGTGGCGGAAGTATTTCCCGGATTCCGTTGGTTCGGTCGTTGACATAGGACCTGGTTGTCCTACGGGAGTGATCGCCGGAACGAAAGCCATCTTCCCGACCTTCTACCGAGACGCCTTGTACCTTTGCGATTGGACCTTTGCTACCTTGTATTCTCTGCACCTCAAACCTCAGGGTTCTTCTTACAAGGCAGAAACGCGAACTTTCTTAACCAACACAAAAGGGTCCTTGTCGCTCACTGATATTGATATCGGAAAAGATGGTCATATGTACTTTTGCGTTGGTGGGAGGAGACAACAATCCTACCTTTATCGGGTCCGCTATGTGGGTTCAAATACAACTGTGCTTTCTAATTTAGATACTACCAGCGTACATGCCCAAGCGAGAAAGGCCCGTCACATGCTTGAAAGCTATCATGGTAAAGAAAATCCTGATGCTGTGGAAGCCGCGTGGCCATACTTAAAAAGTAGTGATCATCATTTACGCTATGCCGCCCGCATTGCCCTTGAATGGCAAAATCCGAAAAATTGGGCCCATCAAGCTTATGAGGAAAGCAATGATCTAGTCGCGATTCATGCCTTGCTCGGTCTTGCCCGTTGTGATTTTGAACAATCGATGCGGCCTTCCATTGAACGATTGCTACGGGTTGATTTGAGTAAGCTCGCCATATCTGGAAGATTAGCTCTGCTTCGTACATATTCGGTAATTATGAGTCGTTCAGGTAAACCAAATGATTCCCAAATTCATAGCATCGGAAAACAGCTTGATCCCCACTTCCCTTCTGAGAATGACAACCTCAATGAAGAACTCTGCAGGGTACTCAGCTTCTTGAATCATCCAGGGGTCGTTGCTAAAACCATCGACCTAATGCAAAAAACCCAAGCAAAAATTCCAGATTTTGACCCAGAAGTCATGAAGCGTGGACAGAATTATGGGCGGGTGATTTTAAACTCCATGCAGTCCGGGGTTACTCCCAATGTGCTCAACATTCACTACCTCTTTTGCCTAAAGGATGTCACTGTTGGTTGGAGCTTGGAAAATCGTAAACTTTACCTCGGTGAACTGGAGAAACTACTTACGAAAAAGGGCGGTAACATGTTTACCGGTTACATTAACAAAATTCGAGAATCCGCAATCGCCAAGGTTCCCGAGGAAAACAGATTGGCACTCCAGTATCTAATGGGAGAAGTAAAGACCATTGACTTGGCCAAGCTACCGATGGCAAAGGGCCCCGGGGTTGCTTGGACCGTCGAATCAGCGTTGAAAACCTTACGGGATAAACCTCTTGCGGGTCGTAGTTTCTCCAACGGTGAAAAAATGTTTTCTGCAGGACTATGCATAGCCTGCCATCGCTTCGGCGATCAAGGAGGCGGAGTTGGACCTGATCTTACCAACCTTGCAAAACGAAGTGATTGGAAATCCATCCTTGAGTCAACCATCCACCCAAATATGGTTGTCTCAAATCAGTACGAGCAACATGAATTGACCCTGAAAAATGGATCGGTGATGATGGGGAAAATTGTCACGGATTCAGAAGATGAATATTCTCTGGTTCAATCGGGGCTTGAACCCCTTAAGCTTACCCAAGTAAAAAAATTAGAAGTTGAATCTAAGAAGGCTTCCAAGCTTTCCATGATGCCCGGAGGTCTAATTAATTCGATGAATGCCGAGGAACTTAAAGATCTTATGGCATATTTTGTCTCTGGAGGTGACCGAAAACATAAAGTTTTTCGCTCCTTAAAAAAGCTTCAGATCGAACTGATAAGTGCACTCTATGGACAGGATGGAAATCCTCAACGCCAAATAGATGTTCGCAAGGCACTGCAGAAACAACTGGATTCGTGGCAGTACGATTTTGTAATGACTAATAAACTGGCAGGCAAAGACCCGGCTGGAGGCACGGTCAAAGTTCTTGATCTAAAATACAAACTCAATGGTAAAACCTACACGAAGAAGATTCGTGAAAACGGAACCGTTTCTTTTGTTGATTAAATTGCTTAAAAGGGCGGCCACTTTTCAGCGCTCGAATAAATGGCCTATCATGACCATAAAAAGCATTACCCGAATCCTATAAAGTTTTAAATTTTCTTTGTTCTCATACCGATGAACCATTTTTTTTTCGCAACAGAAGTATAAAAGCCAGGGATAAAATGAGGCTAAGTATTAGTCCGATTAAGGGACTTTCAATCCCACTTATAAACTGTTCCTGCCAAACCACTTGAGTTTGCGTACCGAGTTCAGGCATTCCTTCGACAATGGGAACTTCCATTTCTTTGGCCACACTGGTTTGCCAAAATGCCAACCTCCATCCATCCCTGCCCCAAATAAAGGCTCCCAGGACCAAAGGAATCAAAGATATAATAAAACAGATGCTTTTCATTTTTAAAATGGAGATCACTCTTTTGGGTTCTACAATTTAACTACAAACCTAAGGAAAGTACTATGTATTAAAAAAGCGCACTTAGCCGTAGACAAGTGCGCTTTTTAACCCGACCTAAAAATCGGGTATTCAATGTTTAAATACGGTTATTCGATGTTAGCTCCAACCACAGATGCCATTTGCATCATATTAATGGTTTCACCTTCTTTTAAATTTCTTAAATCGGTCACTTTTCCACTCTTACTCGTGCTATTGGTATTTTTGAAGACGGTTAAAAGTTTTGCGTCCGCAACAATGAACTTACCCGCATTTTCAGGCTGACCATTCTCGGTCTTAGTTTGAAGCTTGTTTGATTTTATGTAATCCCAAAGCTTTTGGGTGATCGCGGTGCGTGGTAATTCAGTCGCTCCTAAAAAAGCGGCCATGTCGGCTTTTAATTTTACGGGTTTATTTAGTCCTTTAGGTTCTGCCATTTTGATTCCTTGTCGTTCGGGTTGATGTAAGTAATTTTGTATTATATCAATATAATCTTTGCTGTATCTTGATATTCTACCCGCCAAAGACAAACAAATTGATGTGGTGTGAATAACTATGCGATCGGGCTAAAATCGGGAGAGCTTGTAAATTAAGCGCCTCGAGGATTCCATTCCCTTACAATCCTTTGATCTTGATGTCACGAAACCAAATCGGTTGTCCGTGGTACTGCAGTCCGATGTGGCCGGTATGAGGAAGATCCTTGAGGGCTGTTTTGAATTTGTTCTTTGAACCGTCAGGGTTTTGATTGGGCTTCTTCCAGTCGTCTATGTCGACATCAATGACTTCCATACCGTTAAGTACAACCTGGATCGATGGCCCCTTGCAGACCAAACGCATATTATTCCATTCTCCATCCGGTTTCCCTGCTGCCACCATCGGTTCCTTGGCATCATAAAGAGATCCGACAATATGTTTTCCACTATACAAACCTGGAGAAGCAATTTGTATTTCAAATCCTCCCTGAACCGCATTTTTAGGATCTGTCCGGAAGAACAGCCCACTGTTCGCTTTTTTGGATGTTTTATATTCAAGTGATATCGTGAAATCTCCAAATTTTCTTTTGGACCAAATAATTCCACCGGGCGTATCAGAAATGGAAAGGACTCCTTTTTCCAAAACCCAGTGCTTATTCAGGTTGATTTCCTCGGGCGTTAATAAATTAATTTCCTTCTTCGCCATACCAATGGAAGAAAAGGTCAGGCAAGCTGCTATGACGAATAAATTTTTAACGGATAAATTTTCCATATAAATAAGTAAGGGTTCATTGATTGAATGTGTAAAAGAAAAGACGATTCTTGATCTACGAGTGTTTAATTAAAAATTCGATCAAATTTTTTGATTTAAAGAAGGCATCTATTACTTGATGCCTGGCACCGGGCACAACCTCCACATCTACCTTTCCTCCCAGCTTTTGATACCTCTCCTGAACCACTCCACTATTTTCCTCAAGCGGCACCACTTTATCGGAATCTCCATGTACGATAAATATCGGCACTTGTGCCTTCGCCATTTCTCCAAGATGGTTGATTGGGTTATGTTCATCTATCCTTTGGATGAAAGTTTTTTCATCCATCCCAAAATCACGCAAGGTTGCACCAAGACTCCACTTCATCGGCCAACTCCTTAAATTCTGCACCGGATAAATCCCTGCATATCCACCTACCATATTGGGATTTCTAACTGCCCAACTCAACATCATCAGGCCGCCTCGGCTTTGTCCAAGCAGGACCGGTTTTTTGGAATATCCCTTGATCACCATTTCTTGATAGAAATCTGAGAATCGGGAAATGCTTGCAGGTGATCCTCGTACCTCTCCTTGATCGCACCCGGCAAAACTAATTCCCTTTTCAAGGAGTTTATCAATATACCAACTGTGTGATGGATCGGGATGCCTGGGTAAAGTGGGGGCATACCACACCCAAGGTTTATTTCTATTGCTAGAATTAGCATCCAGTACGAAACTTTTTGAGGAACCAACCAAAAATTCCACTGGTTTGTATTCCAACCGGTGCGCCTGAGCAATGAAGGGCAAAAAAGCAAGCACTAGCGAACAAATGAATTTCATCATGTGACGCTCTTAGTTTTGAATCTTCTGATTCTTGAAGGTTTTCCAGTTTCCAGGCTCCCCTACTTCAACTCGATAATTACCCATCTCAAAAACTTTGGGACGAAATGTACCCTTTGTAATTCGCCGAGCATAAACCAATTCACCAGATGGTTCTTTCCGTACACGAACAATAAAGCTCTTCTTATTCATTTTGATGGGTGCCAGATGACCGAGCGGTTTCCGATTATATTGCTGGTCTACGGAAACCGTAACTGGCCAACCTGCATGGGTATCATACTTGGAAATATCTGTGCTCATATTCTCATAAATTGGCCAGCTTTCCATCGAAATTTCCTGTTCATCTTTATGAAATTTCACAATTCCATATCCGGATGCCGAATTGTTTAATTTTTCAAGCATGGTCGTGGGCTTCCCTTGAATTTTTTCTGGATACTGTTTGTCGATTCTATTAGCCGCTGCCCAGACATTGATCTTATTATGAAAGCCGTCCAAAAATTCACCCGTATATTTGGGTGAGCCTGCCCGGCGATTTTTTCCCGCTTCCTTCGGTGCCCACAAGCGGGGATATCCGTTAAAAATTCCGGCCCCTGCAAATGAAAATCCCGCATCATTCCATTGATCAATGCCGTGGTGAACTACGGTAGCTAGATGCTGATCACCATGAATCATTACCGCATGTGCCTTTCTGGCCAGATCAATCGCCCGGTTGCGGCCTGATTGCGGCCATCCATTGGCATCCAAGTCCGCAATTAAAATATTGCTGTCCTTGCCACCTCCGTGATGAGTGGCCACTGCACAGAATGGAGACTGGGAAAGAATCGCTTTCATCGCTGCATCCTGATAATCACCAGCCCAATTCTCCAAAAACTTTTCCTGCCTCTTTCCCAACAAGCTCAAGCCCGGTTTGTCCAAAACCATGGGATCAAGATTCGGATCGCGAACATGGTCCACCCTGCCCTTATGGCTTTCCTTATCCACTGCTTGCGCTGGTCCGGATTTAAATTTCCGATCTTCCAATACGGCCATGCTAATACCCCCATAATTAACATCGGTGTAATAAACCCCGATATCTTGGAGTACTGGTGTTGGGTCATATGGATCGGGCAAATTAGAAACTTGAGTACGCTCCACCATCCTGACCCATTCTGGATGCATCGCGTACCCGCCATCGCTATTTTTACTTCCCCCTTCGGGAACCGGACCTCCACCCAAGCCCCAAATATTTCCGTGATACACATCATGGTCATCAGGAATAACGATCGATGGTCGATCCTTCATCGCATCCCGAAAGCTCCACCCAAAGATCCAGTATTTCGGAAGGTAATTTAAGGAAGCTCTGGCCACATCTTCGATCTTGGAAGCCCTAACAATTGAATATCCACCGTTGCTTTCGTAAAGTTGGTCGCCAGCAAAAAATAAAATGTCCGGGTTTTGGGCCAAAATATTTTGCTGTAAATATTGATTGGGAAATGCTCCGTCTTTCATACAGGACAGAGCCGCTAATTTGATGGTATTTTTATTTCTCGGATCTTTTCGGATCGTTCCTTTCCATTCTCCCATTTTATTTCCATCTTGAAAAACCACTCTGAAAGGAACTGGCCCCGAATCGTTCCAGTTTTCCATTCGAAAATGGGCCGTACTGGCATATTCATGAATCGCAGAACTCTGCACCCTTTTCCACTTGCCCTCTAATAAAAGCTCTAGGTGTGCCTTTTCCTCATTTCTTTTTCCAAGAGGTGAAATTTGGGCCGTCATTTTCATTACTCCGCGATGCAGGGTGTATTGGGTCCACAAAACCGGGCCAAAAGTTTGATCCAGATTCTCTTTCACTTTGTTTCCTGAGATTTGCCAATCCTGAAAAGTCGCATCCGTTTGAAATTCCTGAATATCAGCAGGAATGGCAGGGGCATGATTCTTTTGTGCATAATCTGCAAACAAGCATAGATTACCCAGTAATCCTTTTTTCAATCGTACCGCTTTATTGATAGACAGGAGAGCCGAGCTTTTACCCTCAATGCTTGGTTTGCTGGCTTCCAGAATAAAATCAAAGCTATCCCCCTTGTGTTCTACTTTAAGAGTTAATTGAAGATCCTCCAAGACGGACTTGGGCAAAGAAGATTTGCTTTCAATACTTGGACCAAAAAGTTTCCCCTCGGATGTTACACCAACCAAATACCCCGAGCTTTGAAATAAATTAGAACGGTATTCCTCCGGCATGGCTCCGACCACTCCAAATTTAAACCCGGCACGCTTTATTTTCTTTGGGTCGATATCCTTAAAACTTAATTGAACAGATTGCGAAAAACTTCCTTCTTCAGGTTGCAATTGATGCGTGAGCAGATGGATGTCATGCAATTTTCCAACCTTACTCATCATAACCTCCATCTGCCCGCCCTTCAATTGCCAATCCATTTGAGGATTCGGCCACAACTCGTTGCTTATATAGGGACGGGTAACATCGTCCCGAAGTTTAGATTTGTAACTGGCTCCATCCAAAAAAATAACACTCATAAGCAAACTCCAGAACCAGCCGATAGTGGGCGATAAGAGTTTTACAGGCATTAACTTCAGAAATAAGGGTTTCGTTCCATTTCGCATAGGTATAAATATTCAAATCAAAATATTTCTAATACCAATCCAAAAAGGTAAAAATGGGTAATTTAAACTCTATACCAAGTCTACTTATCAAGACCTGAACCAATCAGTTTCGGCCGATCGGTGGTGATCGAGTAAATATCTCTCTTTGCCAGTCTTTTTGCTGTTTCCACATCGTTGATGGTCCACGCATGCCACTCAAATCCCGCACCTAAAACAGCTTTGGAAAACTCCGGAGGTATCGTATGATGCGAATCAAGTCCATCCGCTTTACAAGCTTGAAGAGTACCGAGCACCTCTTCCAATGAAGGTTCCCAAGACCCATGCTTATACTTGAAGCCAGTGAGCCAATAAGCCTTGTAGTTAGGCATTCTTTCTTTCAATGCTTTTATTACTTCCTGGTTGAAGCAAATCAAACGCACCTGATCCATTTTTAGATCAGACTCCTGAATTTCTTTGACTAAATAAGGAATGATCTCAGAACCGCATTTCACCTCAATAAAGATATTCTTCCCATCCGGAACAGTGGCAAAGACTTCACTTAGGGTGGGTATCTGAGTCTCTTTATACTTCCTATTTTTCCACGAACCAACATCGAGCTTCTTCAATTGCTCAAGAGTGGATTCCGCCACAACCAAATTTTGCTCGGACAATCTCTTGGTCGTTTTGTCATGAATGCATACAATCTGATTATCCTTAGTCAGAAGGAAATCTCCCTCAATTGCATCTGCTCCCTTTTCCCACGCCAACTCAAAGGCAGGCAATGTATTTTCCGGAGCATCAAAAGATGCGCCCCGATGAGCTACAATCAGAGGTTTACCAACAACCATATGACCTGCAAATAAAGAAAGGATTAGAAAAATGCCCCTACCTAAATCCATTTCTATAAAGTATTAATAACCCTCAGGTCTTCGGACAGTGCTTCGAGGACAAAATGACCTTTTGTACCCCGCCCATTGACCACGACAAGCAGGTTCTGTTTTCCTGCTTTTTGGAAGTCAATGAAGAGGTCGGCTTGATCACCTTCTGCGGGAATCACCACTTCCTGATCTCCAAGAAACAGACTCAAATCAACTAAATTTCCTTTTAACCGAATCTTATGATTTCCTTTTTTAACTACATCAACTTGGGTGCGTAAAACTTGGTATTTATCTCCTCTCCGATTAAGAGCCACCGGCACTTCTTCAAACGGGATTCCTCCGCCAACCATGGCATAGAATGGTTTCCATTCATACCCATCAAATTCCTGTGTAAACATTTTCGCACCATAATGATGGATGGTTCCTGGATTTGGAGAGTTAACAGGTAATACATCCCATTTGCGGGCAAAACGCTGGGTGCTTGTCTTGAACTTCCCTTCTTTTCCGAGTTCTACCATGAATCGTACAAGATCAACAAACTCATCCTCCCGCAATTGAGTGGTCAACCCCACCGGCATCAGAGAAACTGGTGAAATCGTCTGGCTGGTAATGTCTCTCTTTGCGACGCGGTTGTGTTTCCCGGTAAGATCGCGAATAACCACTTCCGTGTCTGTCTCACTTAGAATACCACCCGCATGGGAGTCCCCGTTTTTCAGGGTGATCAGGTTGGTGTGATAACCTTCCTTAATTTTCTTACTGGGTTCCAGAAGAGATTCGATCAGATAGTCAATTGGGGCGCTTGCACCAATCGAAACCAAATTCGGCCCGATCACGCCACCCACTTCACCAATCGCATGACAGGCCACACACTGCAAATTTTCACGTCGATACACGCTCTCTCCCCTCGCTGCATTTCCCTTCGAATTGACCCGATCGATCATGGCAATCATTTCCTCTTTGGTAAGGCTCATCTTCATAGGCTTCAAACCTCCGGCTTTTTGCAATGCTTTGATCAGAGCCTGCGGTCGGGTGGGTGCACTCTCCGCCAACTGCATTCCTTTTAATGCCACATCTTCGGGTAGTTTGGTATTCTCAAGTTCTTTGGTCAATGCCTGGGTAGCTCCTTTGTTCGAAATAAATGCAGCTATCAAATCATTAGGTTCCTGCCCTCTAGGAAGATTTCGCAATAGAGTGGTTGCCCGACGGGCTGCCAATATTGGCTGAATTTTCATCTGCCCTTTAATTAGTCTAGATTTAAGAGGATAAGAAACCTGTGGATTTTGAATTTGCTCATCAAAAAATTTGCGTGTCTTTTCTCCCCCCATTGCGAGTAAGGAATTGATGGCCGCACTCTTTCTCACCTGTTTGGAGTCCGGTTTTTTCAAGATGGTTTCCAAAGTTGTACGGGAAGAATCCAGTTTCCATAAACCTGCCAATTCAACTGCCGTGCTCCACACCGTGTCATTCTCACTTTGCAAAAACTTCAATACCGAATCCAGACCACCCGATGGATTCATTTTTCGAATCTTCTTTGCAGTAAGCATGGCATTCAAGTAAGCATGCTGTTGGCCGACCGAGTTTGTTTTCTGTGCGAGATTCAGCAATTTTTGAAGATGATCCGGGGTACCTTTATCCGCAATCCAGTTGGCCACTTCCCAAACTTTTTTATCTTCCGTAATCTTTCCTGTGGCCAGGGAAGCTAAGATTTGATCCGCACCCAGAGGTTCTCCAATCGCTGAAGACGCAAAGAGAAGTTGAGCCAAGTTATCGAATGGATTTTCTCCCTTTGATTTCATCTCATTCACCCAGCGATCACGATGCTCCCTGCTTATGGACCAAACCGCAAAGTCCAAAAAGTCATCCACTTCTATACCTTCGAGGGACCGAAGTGCGATCTTTACAGTTTCAGGAGATTCCAATTGTGCTAACAAACTTACTGCCCATAGACGAACATGAGGGGATGAGTCCGAGACAGCTTCTTCGGCAATAGACAGCATGTTTTTGTATTTCTTATTGGAGGCATCATAATAAAGGGCGCGCAGACCAGCCGCCCTTGCCTTATGTGATTTTGATTGGGTCAATTGTTTAGCCAAGCCAACATCCAATTGATTTAAAGCCTGGGTTGCCCAGACCCGACGGACTACATGGATATCATCCTTCAAAGGAAAGGAATTTAACGCTGACAGCATTTCATCGGATTTACGGGTTCGTATTTCAGCCGTGGCCAACTCCCTGACAATATTCTCTTCTGAAAAAAGCAACGCTTCTGCTAGAGCCTTGGAATTCATTTCGGCAGGCTTGGTAAAAGGTGACGGTTCACGACCCGGAAAACTGATCCGCCAGATTCGTCCATGCTTATGATCGCGTCTTGGGTCCCGAAAATCTACTTCCCCATGTTGAATGATGGGGTTGTACAGATCGGCAACATAAATGGCTCCGTCCGGGCCCATTTTGACATCAATCGGACGAAAAGCTCCGTGCCTGGATGCAAGTAATTCTTTATATTCTCTGGATTCATACGCACTTCCCTTATCACTAAGGCGGTAAGTTTTGATACGATGACCCCGAAAATCAGGGGAAGCCAACGCACCTTGCCAATGCTCGGGAATATGACTGCCAGACAAGACTTCCAATCCACATAACTTAGGCTGTCCCGGATTGAGTCCCTGCACTCTACGGGGCGCTCCCGGGGAAGCTACAAAAACGGAACGAGGATATACAAAATTGATTCCCTGCCCGCCGGCTCCATCGGTCATAAAGCTTTGGCCCCACTCATCAAATGCATGCCCCCATGGATTTACTAGGCCTTTCATAAAGACTTCCGATCGTCGGGTCTCCGGACGGTAGTGCCACATTCCACCACCGAGAAGTCTTCGAATACCATAAGGTGTATCCAAATGCGTATGGATGTAAATGGATTGATTCAACCACATCATACCTTCTGGGCCCCACCTAAAGGTATGTACAATATGATGGGTGTCTTCGGTGCCAAAACCGGAAAGAATCACCTCCCGATGATCTGCTTTGCCATCACCATCGGTATCTTTCAAAAACAGGACATCATTGCTATTGGCTACATAGACTCCTCCGTCCCCGGGAAGTACACCGGTTGGTATATGAAGGTCATCCGCAAAAACCGTATGCTTGTCTGCCACCCCGTCTCCGGTTGTGTCTTCGAGTATGACCAACTGATCCGACTCCTCCTGACCTGGTTTGATGTGAGGATATAAAGGACTCCCCACCACCCATAACCTGCCTTGGGAATCCCAGTTCATATGAATCGGGTTTCGTACCACCGGCTCGCTCGCAAAGAGATTGATCTTGGCCCCCTCTGGTAGGATAAAGGAATCCAGTTGTGCTTTGATTGATGTGTTCGGTATCTTGGTTAATCCACGCTGGGCATGCAACAGACCCAAAGTGATAAATAGAGAGGAAAGGATGAAAACTGACTTTTTCATGATTTTGGAAATAAATATTTCTAGTTGATCGCTCCTTTTTGGAGTAGTTGATCCCTAACTTTTTCAATTTCAACTTCCTGCTTTTCAATAATGGGATCAAACTGTGGGATCTCCTTAGCATTGTTACCCTGTTCATGCTTACGGAAAAGGAAAAGATAGGTCTCATTGGCCGGTCGCCATCGATGAAAAAACAAGCGGTTTTTTTCAACAATGTTATCTTTGAGATTTTGGGACAGTGAATTTGAAAAACCCAGACCTTCCGGGGAATATCCCAAACCAACGGCCAAATGTTTAGCCAAGGCTTGGTAGCCATAATCCTTAAGATGTAAACCATCATGGGTAAGAGATTGGGCTGCTACATTTTCATCCGAATTAGTTACATTCATGGCCGTAAAAAGATCCACAAACCTGACCTCATTATTGCTGGCAAAGTTACTCAATAAATCGCCCATTTTGGCCATTCTTTGATTTGTACCTTGGTGATCCGGAAGGGGTTTTCCTAAATTTTCCAGCGGTGGCGGTGCTATGACTACAATCTCTCTGAGTCCATCGCCTGCATTCTCACGAATTAATTTTATCAGATTCTGATAGCCTTCAATAAAGATACTCACACTTTCTGCCCAATCGCCTGCAGACTGTTTTTTGAATGATGGTTCGTCTGTCCAAGAAACACCTTCAGACAGAACGACCTCTGCTCCATAATTCAAAAAGACAACATGGGGCTTCCATTCCGAAATGATTCTCGCCAGTCGATCCCGCCCCTCTTTGGGTTTCCCAAAATAAGATCGTGCATCATTAAAAACCGTATCTCCGCTCCACCCAAGATTACGAAATTTCAGTCCCCTTACTTTGGGTCCTGCTGCTTTGGATAGGGTAGCCTCCAGGTATCCGCTCAACCGAGCCCTTTCAATAAGCCCGCCTCCCACAAACGCGACCCGATCTCCTTTTTGAAATAGAGGAACTGAATTTTTTGCGTGATGATCCGCATGCACCGAAGATGTCAAAGGCACAAGAGTGCACAAGAGTATCTTTAGGGAGAATAAAGAAGAGGGCATTTTCATAGAAGTTATAAGTTTTCAGTCTTTCGTTTCTTACGAAAAAGACAAAGTTCTTTTTACAATCGTATATAAAAAGCCACCTCAAGAAAAAATCTTTTTCACACCAAATACTCCAAACGATTGTGTAATCTGCAGGTATTCTTTAAATATTTCCAATGACTAAACAACTTTTAACACCCACCCAAATTGGTGATCTAAAATTGAAAAATCGGGTTATCCTTGCACCGATGACACGAACACGAGCTACGCCGGATGGTTGCCCAACGGAATTAATGGCAGAATATTACGGACAGCGAGCATCGGCCGGATTGGTCATTGCCGAAGCAACAGGGGTAGACAACAGTGCCATTGCCTGGATGAACATGCCAGGCATTTATAATAAGGAGCATATCGAGGGTTGGAATAAAACCACCCAGGCGGTACACAAAAAAGGGGGTAAGATATTTCTTCAACTTTGGCATCCAGGTCGGGCCACACACAGCCTTTTAATTAATGGCCAGCAACCCGTAGCACCCTCAGCTATTCGCTTGGAAAATAACGAAACACACACTCCGGAAGGCAGTAAACCCTATGAAGTTCCCAGAGCCCTGGAACTGGAAGAAATTCCGCAAATTATTGCGATGTTTACAAAGGGTGCAGAGTTTGCAAAAGCTGCCGGTTTTGACGGAGTAGAAATTCACTCGGCCAACGGATATATACTCGATCAATTTCTTCAGTCCAAAACAAATCATCGAACCGATGAATATGGCGGAAGTATGGAAAACCGTTATCGATTACTCAATGAAGTCGTTCAGGCAGTAGGAGAAGTTTTTCCCTTCAATCGAATAGGCGTCCGCCTGTCACCCAATGGAATATTTGATGATATGGGTTCCAAGGATTATCGGGAACAGTTTACTTACACAGCCAAACAACTCAATCAATACGGATTATCTTACTTGCATGTTATGGATGGTCTTGCTTTTGGATTTCATGAGCTTGGTGAACCCATGACCCTCGAGGAATTCCGAGCGGTTTTTAAAGGACCGATTATGGGTAATTGTGGATACACCGAAGAGACTGCAGAAAAAGCCATATCTGAAGGTTACGCAGATATGATTGCCTTTGGGCGCCCATTCATCAGTAATCCAGACCTTGTGGAACGATTCGCAACCAATTCCCCCCTTTCAGAAGATGCAGATCCTTCCACTTGGTACAGTTCCTCCACTGCTGAAGGATACACCGACTTTCCATCCACCACGCAGTAAAATAAAGATTTCAGGTCAAACCTCATGAAAGATCTAACCAATAAACAATCCGGACTTCTATTTGGCTCCTACTGCGCAGACGCTCTTTCTTTGGGTGTGCATTGGATTTATGATCCGAATGAACTGGCTCAAAAACATGGGCGAATAACTTACTACAAAGCACCTGGGCCTGATTCTTACCATCCTCATAAGCAAGCGGGTGATCAGGGACATGTAGGGGATCAGGCCTTATGCCTGTTAAATTTTCTTATAAAAGAAAAAGCATGGAATCCTTCTCATTTTATGGAGGACTGGCTTGGTATGTGGCCTGACTATAATGATTATGTAGACGGTGCCACTAAAACTACCTTGGCCCATGTTCAAAACCAAACTGACAAGACTCAAGGAGGAAGTGACTCTGTGGAAATTGCGGGTCCCGCACGCATTGCCCCTCTTATTGCCTTTCTTTCAAATTCTTCCGAAGAAGAAGTGGTACGGGCTTCGGTCGAGCAAACCATGCTTACCCATCGATCCAAGGAAGCGGAAGAGTCAGCCATCTTTCTCGCCAAATCAGGCTATCAACTCATACATGGAGCCAATCTGCTTGATACCCTCAACGAAACCGCACCTGAGTGGGCCCTCAAAAAAACAAACAGTGTACTCTCAGAAAATACTGTGGACGCGATTACCAAACTTGGCCCGGCCTGTTCCATTTCATCCGCCCTGCCCTCGGTACTCTATTTAGCCATGAAATACGGAGATGACACCGAAAACGCATTCATTGAAAACGCCATGGCAGGAGGAGACAATTGTGCCCGAGGATTAGCCTTGGGCATTCTTTTAGGTGCGGCCAATGGTCTTTCTTCCATTCCTGAGCATTGGGTTGAAAATTTAAATTCCCGTGCTGTTCTTGACCAACTTCTTACTTGTAACCTAAGGTAAAACTGAATGAATTTGTAAGTGTTGTTTACAGGCTGTTGGGTAATTCAGAGAGCTGGAAAGAAAAATAGGAGGTATCGGATTTCATTAGTTAGGCTTCAACCGAGACTAGGCCTCTTTTACTTTCTTTTCTGGCCAAACATCCAGTCGTAAAATTCCTTACTTGAATAAACCACTTGCCGGGCATTGTGCCCCTGATCCTGATAAACTTTGATCTTCACCTGCTTGCCCCCGGCCTTACGAATCGCGGCAACCATTCTCTCCGAACGCTCTGCAGGAACAACCCTATCTGTAGCCCCAGCAAAGGCGTAAACCGGTACTTTGGCCAAATTAGAAGCCCATTGATCAAGATTGGGGGTAACATCCTTTGGCCCACCAGGACCAATGCCACCAACAACCGGAGCAATCGCAGCAAAACGCTGAGGGCTCTTTCCACCCCATGCCCACGATCCGTATCCTCCCATGCTGTTTCCAGTTAAATAAACTCTCTTTGGATCAAATTTCAGATGGGTGGATAGTCCGTTTAAGAGAAGATCTAAATCGTTTGCTTCCCAAGTCCCACGACCTCCATCTTTCCGTTTTCGAAGGCATTGAGGAACCACTATATGGCAAGGCCCTTTCTTAAATTTTTCTATTCCAGCAAGCAATGCATGAGCTTGGCCTTGTAAGCGGCGAACATCGTCCCCAACTCCACCACCTCCATGAAGATAAATAAGCAATGCTGGGGTTTCCTTGGTTTTAGCTTGAGCTGAAAATAAAAGATATTCCGGATTTAAACATTGGGTGTTTTTTTCAAACTTTGAATCCAGAGTCCGAAGTTCAGGCTGCTTTGCAGCCAATGAACCCAATAAGAATAATGTTAAGAACAACGGGACTGATAACCTCATACCAGCCATCATTCAAAATCGTGGCCCAAAAAACAAGTCTAGATTAAATAATTAAACCCGGTATTTTACTCAGCAAAGCAAATTATAAGGGTCTGAAATATTATTCTCTCATCAACAAAGTACGGTTCGTTTCCCGGCCATGACCATTTATTATCAATCGGTTATGGTGAATACTGATTATAGAATACGCATTTATTTCCGTTTCCACCATTCCCTTGAGCGTTAGAAAATGAATGCCATTCTTTATCCCGTAGGCACCCTTGTGGTTATGGCCGTTGATGTATGCCTTCACACAGGAAAACATTTCCAGTATTGAAACTATTTCTTCCGCATTCCATAAATTATGGGGATCGGCCGGGTAGACCGGAAAGTGACAATACAAAACAACCTTCTCCCCTTTTTCTTGAGCTGCCTCTAAAATTTTCCGCATCCAAGCTACCTGTTCCTTTCCCACTGCGCCATTCCATTTTGGAGAACGTATCTTGTTCTCCTTGTAGTATACCTCTGCTTCCCTGTATTCTGAACTATCCTTTGGGTAGGCATGAAAACTGACATCGTTGCCATCCAGCACAATGAAGTGCCAGCCCTCCAACACAAAATCATAGTACCTTGCTTGCATACCCATGCGCTCGGGGACTTTGGATTTCCATTTATCGGCTACATCGAAATCATGATTTCCAAGAGCATGATAGGCTGGCATTTTCAAAGATTGATAGATCGGTAAAACTTTATCAAAACTGGCATAATTCCGATCAATGAAATCACCGAGATGAATCACAAACTCGAGATCATGCTTATTCAACTCGGCGACACATTCATTTAGCTTTCCAGCGGAGGTAGAATAATGCCTCGAACCACGATTGGGTCCAGTACAATATTGACAATCTGCAATCGCACCAAAAGAAAACTTATATTTTTCATTTCGCGTTTTCTCGTCCTTTTCAATCAGGGGATTTATTTGATCTGAGAACTCGTTCTTCTCGGCTTGGATACAGCCAATGAAAACGGCAAACAGAACGGCCAACCACAGAACGGTTTTCATATCAAAATCACGAACACACTATTCCACCACATGGATGGTGTGATCAATGCGTCCTTTGATTTCTTCTCCCTTTGCTGATTTGATATCGTAATCAATCTGAGCCATGTGAACCGGTTTTAAATTTGGAATATGTAAAGCCACTGTCTTTCCATCATCCAGTAATTCCACTTTTTTCAACTCCAGTTCTTTTACTGGGATCTCTGGAGATCCATAATTAAAGGACCACTTTAAATTCCAGGCACCAAACTTGTATTGAGAAAGCGAATTTGCAGCTTCAGGATCAAGGGGTTCATAAAAGCCAATTTCAACGACATCCTTTTTTACCTTAATCGATTTTGGTAAATGAACCGGTTTTCCAGTGTAGCGTATACGATCCAACCCACCATTCCCTTTGGCATTGGTCTGCCAACCCTTCAATCCGGATGTATACAACTGACCATCCCTCGGGTTTATTCTGGCCCGCATGGCACTGCTGGAAAGTTCAACCGGCATCCGGGCGACCCCACCCTGCATCAGGCCCTTCTTTTCCTCCTTAAGCACAACATACATCTTACTTTGTCCATAAGAGAGATGAAGTAATTGGTCTTTAAGGGGGCCCCATTTATCACTCGTCACCCAGGCCTGCCCACCTCCAGAATTATCAATCCCGCGTTTCTTACTCATCCATACCAACGGCTTGGGTGCTTCGCTGGGGTCATGCTGAAAACCTTCGCGTGCATCCGCTTTGTATTTTTTCCAATCCTTGTATTCAATTTCATATCCCAAAATCGGAGAACTCTTTAATTTTCGTTTTCCATGATAGGAATCCACCACCCCATTAAAGCTTCCAGGCTTTACCCAATGAAGGGGAGCGCTCGGCACGAAAGATCCTTCATTATCCCCAGTAGTCACTTCTCCATTCGGACCAACCCCTATTCCATTAGGTGCCCGAAATCCACTTGCATAAATAGATAATTTTTTCCCATCGGGAGACACCTTGATTACGGAGCCATGGTGTTTTCCCATTCTCTCAAACCCGCGACCTCCAGCCCGTACCGGACAGCCTATCGAGAAGTAAAAATTTCCTTCGGGGTCCGTATGCAGATCAAAACAAAAGGCATGAAACCCCTCGGTATTCTCCCAGTCATTATTGAAGTTCTCTAGAAAGTCAGCCTCGTCATCCCCATTGTAATCATGAAAACGGGTAATTTGATTATCTCCGACTGTGTGGATTTTTTCATTTACGATTTTTAGACCGAGTGGTTCATGTAAACCCGTGGCAAATCGTTTCCAGGTTACCTTGTCCAGTTTTTCATCGATATGGGAAACAATCCAGACATCGCCATCCCAGGTACATACCGCCGCAGTCTTTCCGTCCTTGAAAAAATCAAAGGCACCGATTCGCATCTTGGGTTCATGTGGGTTATTAAAAGGAACACCGATCTTGTCTACCACATAGGCATCAGTCTGATTGTCCGAAAGTTCACTTTCGACGGAGATCGGACCGCCCCATTGAGCTGAGCCTCCCTGGGTAAGCTTAGATAAATCCTCAGCCTTTCCGGCTGCAGACCGAATCGCAGGCTGATAGGCAGGATCGCCTGCCCACATCGCAACCTTAAAACGGCTATTTCCTTTGGGTACTTCACACAACAATAGGTTTTCCCAAACGAATAACTTCACCCCTTTTGAGAAATCAACGAGTGAAAAATTACAGGTCCGCCCCTCCAAGGAAACGGTAAATGTCTGGTCTGTCTTCTCAATTTGTGAATCATCATTCTCTGCCAGCAACATTACGGATGCCGAAGGGTTTGCGACTCGAACGGTACGGGTAAGTGCTTTCAGTCCCTTTTGCTTAACGATACCCGGCATATCCAGTACTCTTCCCTCGCCGACCGAGTAGCTAAAAATTGCCTTACCGTTATGAACATAGTGACCTTTAAAATGGACCCAGTCTTTAGGCAAGGCTCCCATTCGGGGAAATGATTTATAGGGCTGGCGGCGTGGATCCTCCTGGATCATTTCCTTGGCCTTTGCCCAACCAGGACGCATTCCGGTACGGAAAAGATTGTAACTCTCCTTGACTACTGCGGCGGCACCATGTGCTCCGGCAAAAGGCATACCGCTGGCCTTTAAGCTCTGATCATTGGTCCAAGCCATTGAGTAAGACATGGTCTCACTGTCAAAAACCATTCCGGCCCGCCGGTCTTCACCAAGGGGTACCAGGTGAGCCCTTGAAATAATGTAGCGAACTTTTTGCCTAACCTCATCCATTTGCCCAAGCAGTTTCGTGGCTTCCTTGGACAGATCATCGATGGGACTTCCTTCCAATTTTGGGAGAAGTTCAAATTCAGCAATTTGCACGGGTATCTTTCCATCTCCAGCCAATTCCGGAAAAACGACCCGGTAAGTCGAAAAACTTTTTCCATTGGGAAATCTCATCGTTTTTAACTTTCCCCTGCCCCGGGAAACTGGGATCGAACCACTCGCGATCTCGACAAAGCTTTTCCCATCGTTGGACCCACTGAGAACAAAGCTTTTCGGATCTCTTTCCGGTGCATCGTTGGCGGATGTGATTGTGATTCCATTCACAAGGGCGTTTTGAATCTTTATTTCCAGCCCGCTACCTGCCCCGTCAAAATTGAGGTATTTCGTGGCCGGTTGATCATCGATTGCCAATAATGGTCTTTCTTTTTGGGGAGAATTCCCGGAGGTTCCTTTGATCGGGTCTGATGGTCGGCTCAGATCCATTGTTTTTAAATTGGATAAATCTTCCAATCCAATATTCGTAAATTCATTGCCTCCCATTTCTCGAACCTTTGCCAGAAGCTTTTTCTCACGCAGATACAATCTTTTTAAGCGATCGCTTGCATCCTCTGCTGGTGGCCAGGCCAGAACCGGAGCGGTCTCAATCGCAGTCGATACCACCGGGCCAAAACGATCCTTAAAATAACCGCTCAACGAAACCACCTTAGATGGCTTCTTTTCCACATAATTGTGGGCAAGATTAATCACCTGCTTTGCAATGTCACGGATCTCTTCTTCTCCTAAATCCAAATGGCCCCCCTTGGCAGGCATCTTAACCAGTGATTTCGAATCAGCCGGGCTACCATAGGTTATAAATTTAATCACGCCATCCATGTTGCCTGATTTGACCAATTCCGAAGTCATCAGGCTTGGAAATACCCCACCCACGCCGTTTAGATCCGGTCCGTGACAGGGTGCACAACGCTGGGTCAAAACAGGAGCAAGCGCTTTAGGCACTGCCTGGGAGAAACTATGTGACCAAGCAAAAAATGTTAGGAAAACAAAAGCCTTGGGAGATGAAGTCATAAATAAGTTTTATCAAAGAAGATTGGTCTGTCGTTTCGGGAATGAAATGGAGAGAAGAAGCAAGAGAAAAGTAGAAGAGTTATGTTAAGTAAATAATCAAATTTATCCATACCCTAAAGCAATAAACATAGAAATAAATTTGGAGGATAGAACCTAAATTTCAGAATCAATATTACTGGTTCATTGTAAACTTTCCCAGTTCGTACTGAATTGGCCTACTTACTCTCAATGGTGTTTTCACTTGGAGAGCATTATTAAGAGTAAGTCCTGGAGAAGCTAAAAAGGGCAAAATTTAAAAACAACACCTTTTTCTGCCTAGTTCAGACCACCCAAGAAGCCCTCGAGAAGCTTAGTAAAAACTAAGGAGAACGACGGGGAGGAGGTGGACGCCCCCCTCTTGGATGCCCCGGCCCACCTCGCAACCTCAGGGGCTCCGCTTTAAAGTATCGGGGAATGACCGGCCAGTCTTCGGTCAAAAAATAAGCATAGGTGCCTTTGGGAAATTCATCGGTCACCGTAAAAAGTCCATTACACATGTCCAAATCACCCAAGCCTTTCACATATTGATAATCCTTACTAAATGCACCGTCGTGCTTTCCACCGGGTGGATTCTGGCGCTCTCCTTTTTTTAACCGAAAACTACTACTCATTTTTTTGATTCCTGATTTCGGGTCTTTTGGATTCTTGTATCCATACAAAGCATACACCGGATATCCGTCCATGGCATATCCGACAAGGGGGGAATGTTCTTTCGGGTTCACCCCGAGTTTTTTTAAAAGGCCAGTAGGCAAGCCATGATAATGATAGGATCCATTGGGCTGAACATGGCCATGGTTGACATCCAGTCCGAGCAGGACCGAGCCGCCCAGAGCCTCGTAGTTCCAGTCTGCACCCCGGTCTCCCATATAAAACTCCGCCGTACCCGGGTCAAAAAGTACCCCGTTTACCGCAATTCCAAATGGCGTATTCGGTGGGCCCCGGGTCGATTCGTTGTGTAAGGAAATAGGCTGACTGGCAGGTTTTTGATTGGTAGGAATTGAAAAATCATGATCCTGTTCTTCCACTGAGTTCGGATTGTGCCTGCTGGGGAATCGTCCGACCTTGTGCTTCGGTATTCCATTTGCCTCTACTTTAATTTCCTTTTTCGACTCTTCGAATTTACTCCTGTTTTTGGGGGAAAGTTTCTGAATTGCCGGATTCAATTTCAAATCACCTCTCTCCGTAATCGTATGCTTACGAACCGGTGGACGCCTTCCCTGTTCCCGTTGTTGTGCAACAAGATGGTTCACCAAAGCGAGGCTGGTAAAAAAAGTAAATAACCAGATAATTTTTTTGAAAATTTTCATTGAGTCCTGGATAGAGCTAGACAATTGCCATGAAATTTACAATCCAAACTCGGAAAGCTTAATTTTTTGAAAAACCAGATCTGCAAGGGAGGATTCGTATAAAATACCTAGTGTATCTTCATCTACCATCGACATCGAGCTGTACGCCCCGCCCTTTCGATCAAGCAGGATTGACTTGGGCCAAGTTTTTCCCTGATCGAGGCTCATCCGCACAGTCATCTTTTCACGGCGGTGCTTACTATTTGGGTTGGAAAAGAAAAGCACCCTCCGTCCATCCGTTAATTCATGGGAAAGTAAACTCGCCATGCAAACGGGTTCTGGCAGAGTTCCGTGGTCAGAGGAATGAACCGACCAAGTCTTTCCCCTGTCTTTGGTTACACTTACCGCCCTTCCGTTGGTATCTGATTTATCAGACCGGTTGCGATTATCCCGCATATTTAACATCAAAGAACCGTCCCTTAACTCCACCACAGCACACTCGGTGGTATTATTTCTTGCAGGTTTGGAAACCGTCCAGTTTTTCCCGTGATCCTCGCTCCATATCAAATTAGAAAATGGAACCCCTTCTGCATCTCTCCCCTGCGTCGGAATGACCAGGGTTCCATCTGAAAGGGTAATTCCATTACCTGGTGCCGGAGCAAAGAGGTGCCATTTCTCTTCTTTTAGTCTTTGGGTCCAGTTCACCGGTTCACTCCAAGTTAGACCGTCATCAATCGAACGAACAAACATGAATTGGGAAGATTTATGGATCGAGTGCCCCGGTTCCGAACCTTTTCCCTTCCACTGATGCGTACCTGGTTTACCATGCGTCCAAAGTGCTGAAACTAAAATTGCTCCCGTCTTCCGATCCACCAGAATATTCGGGTCGGAACAACCATTTTGATCCTCAGGCAAACCACCAAATTCTTCCATATCGAGGATTGCAACCGGACGAGACCAAGTTTCACCACCATCGGTTGAACGCGAAAGTCCGATATCCATATCTCCCTGCAAGTCCCGACGACTTCTATATCTCAAATCATAAACAGCAAGTAAGGTGCCTTTGTTAGTTGTAGCGATCGAGGGAATTCGAAAGGTGTGACAGTCATACTGCCCTTGCTCATGAATAATGATTACTTTTCGTTCTGCTTTGAGGAGAGAGGAAAAGAAAAGAAAACATAGGGGAAAAAGGAAAACTCTTTTCATTCTCCAATTGAACAAATTTCTGCATGCCTGCACAAGTCGCAAAGATGGAATCTGGTTCTTCAACTTTTGAAACCTTGGGCCGGCCCTTACTTCGCCATCTGGAATCAAATACGAAGGGAAAAAAACTTTTTTTAAAAGGTAATCAATAAGGACTAGAATCATCGGCTTAATTTAGAAATTTATTTGTCCTAAAATAAATGCTTTTTGATATTTAGATTATAGTTTATATATAATAATATGTCTTCATTAATTGATCAAAAATATAATGTTCCAGGTTTGGATCGTGCTCTTTCCATCATTGAACTGCTCAACGAAAAAACGGATGGACTCTCCGTCAATGAAGTTGCTGCCATCCTCAAACTTCCTGTCAACAGTGTTTACAGAATAATGACCACCCTGGAACGAAGAAAGTATGTTAAGAAAAGCAAGGGTGGCCCATGCTTCATTCTTTCCGAAAAACTTTTAACCCTGGCAACTCCATTGACAGGAGATCCATCTTTTATCGAAACCGCGATTCCATATCTCTATGAACTAAGAGATGAAACTGGGGAAAGTATGCTTGCAGGAACAATCGTGGAAAACGAGGGAATTGTACTGGAACAGATTGACGGCTTGCATAATTTTAGTTTCAAGGTGAAGCCCGGGCTTCGCTTTCCTCTGCACACTTCAGCACCCGGAAAAGCATATTTAGCCGACCTTGCGGAAAATGAATGTGAGCAAATATTGACCGGAATGAACCTCACTCGATTTACTCCCCAGACCATAACTTCGGTACCTCAACTAAAAGATGAACTCGAACGGGTCCGAAAGATTGGCTACGCCGTAGATATGGAAGAGGAAATGAACGGGCAAATCTGTATCGGTGCAGCGGTTAGGAATCGAAAAAATGATATAGCGGGAGCCATCTGGCTTGTTGCACCATCTAGCCGAATGGATAAACAAAAGATCGAAAAGACTGGTCTAATGATTAAGCAATCCGCCGAGCGAATTTCCACCAGCCTCGGCTATCTTTCACTAGCTGTGGCGTAGCACAAAATTGCCCTCCTCTGTTTTTGGTATAAAATTTTACTGTGAAAATTCCCCGCCCACATTTCTTTTTCCAACCCTTCAAAAATTTATTTTTCTTGGTTGGATTATGTCTAGTTGGAAACCATTTATTTTGTGAAGAAGGAATTTCGTTATGGAAGAATGAAATTAAGCCCCTTCTGGAAAATAACTGCTGGAAGTGCCACGGGGCAGATAAAGTACGGGCCGAGCTTATCCTGACCACCAGGGAAGGCGTCCTCAAGGGGGGGGAGGTTGGACCAGCAGTAGATTTGGAAAATCCTTCCGCAAGCCTGATGCTTCAAATGGTATCCTACAAAGATGAGGATCATCAGATGCCCCCCATCGGAAAATTACCTCAGAACAAAATCGATGCCCTGGAAAGGTGGATTCAAATCGGACTTCCTTTCCCCAAGGAAGACGAAATTGAACCAAAAAATGCCCACAGCCATGCCCGTACCACCGAGGTTAACGAAGTAACAAAATCTCATTGGGCATTCAAAAAACCGGTTGCTGATACTATTCCCAATTTGCCCAAACATGCGAATCCGATCGATCGATTTATCCATGCCCAACTTGCGGAGAATAACCTGCCTTACAACCCACAAGCCGAAGATCATACGCTCATTCGACGGGTGTATTATGATTTGATTGGATTGCCCCCGACCCCCGATGAAGTAGATTTCTATGTCTCTGACAAACAACCAGACAAGTTCAACAGACTGGTGGACCAACTTCTCAAATCCCCACATTACGGGGAAAAATGGGGCAGGCACTGGCTTGACTTGGTTCGTTACGCCGAAACCAATGGATATGAAAGGGACGGAAATAAGCCGCAGGCATGGCGCTATCGAGATTATGTTATTAATTCATTTAACCAAAACAAACCCTACGACCAGTTCATTCTGGAGCAACTTGCCGGGGATGAAATCGAAAACCCAAGTGCCGCTGCAATAACCGCGACCGGATTTCACCGACTGGGCATATGGGATGATGAACCCGCCGACCGGGTACTCGCCCGCTATGATTATCTGGATGATATTGTTCGTACCACGACGGAAGTCTTTCTTGGTATGACCGTGGGGTGTGCCCGATGTCACGACCATAAGATCGATCCTATTCCGACGAAGGACTACTATTCCATGTTGGCCTTTTTTGCCAACATCACACCGCATAGCAAGCGGGAAGAAAATTTAGTTGAAGTCAAAGATTCTATTGGGAATATCACTTACAAGAATGAGATTAAAGTCTGGAATAGATTAAGAAATCTTTTACAGAGGCATATTTTTGATTTTGAAGAAAAATTTCTCGCCAAATACGATACTGATACTTCCATTGCCAAATCAGAAAAAAAACTGGCCAAGCCAATCATCCTTATTGAGGACGCAAGGGGCAAAGGGAGCCAATGGCATTATACCGAGAGAAAGCCCGCACAAGAATGGATTGAAGTCGGATATAATGACAAGGATTGGAATTCAGGGATGGGAGGTTTTGGGAAGGTCAGTCCAAAAGAAAAACTTGGTACTAAATGGGTTACATCCGACATCTGGTTGCGAACCACCTTCCGACTGGCAACCATCCCTAAAACCTTACGGGTGACCCTTAAACACGATGAGGATGTGGAGGTATACTTAAACGGTAAACTCGTTTTTCAAAATACAGGCCTCTTCTCCAAATACGAGACGCATGACATTAGCAAAGAAAGTGCCGCTGTGCTTCAAACCGGTAAAAATGTCATTGCCGTGCACTGCAGTAACACTGTGGGCGGACAATTTATCGACCTTGGGCTCGAATGTTTTGAAGAAGTAGTCAATCATGCTGAACTAATTCGCAAACACGCCAACAGATTGATGGGAAAAGACCTTTACAATCAACACAAAAATAGAATGCGTGAACTTGGGAGGCATTTACCTACAAAGCCCAAGTCTGATTATTACAAAGCACTCTCAGTCTCGGAGGAGGGCGAACAGGTGACCAAAATCCTTCGCCGCGGAAATCCTGCTCTCGAAGGGGAGGAAGTTTTCCCAGCCTTCCCCGCAGTGCTAAGTCCACCGGAACCAGTCATTCAAAAGCTGCCTAAATCATCCGGGAGGAGAACCGCCTTGGCCAAGTGGATTGGATCCAAAGACAATCCGATATCCGCCCGGGTTATGGTCAACCGCATTTGGCAATACCATTTTGGCCGAGGAATTGTGGAGAGTTCAAGTGATTTTGGGTTTCAAGGGACGCCTCCGACCCATCTTAATTTACTCAATTGGTTGGCTATTCAATTTATGGATTCCGGATGGGATATTAAGAGAATGCATAAGTTAATCATGAATTCCGATGCCTACAAAAGATCTTCCATGCCCAATGACCTTGCCCTCGCACAGGATCCATTGAACCGCTCGTTTTGGCGCTATGATATGAGAAGATTGACTTCGGAGGAAGTGAGAGACTCCGTCTTAAACGCATGCGGTACCATCAACCTAGAAATGGGGGGACAAAGTGTGACACCTCCGGTACCCGACATCATCCTGGCAGGTTCTTCGGTAAAAGGAAAAGGCTGGGGAGCCTGCACGCCCGAAGAAGCCAACCGTAGAAGCGTCTATGTTAAGGTGATGCGTTCCATGCAAATGCCTTTGCTCCTTAACCACGATATGGCAGATACCGATTCCACCTGCCCGGTCCGGTTTAACACCACCGTTCCCACTCAGGCTCTTAATATGCTGAACGGTAAATTTATGAATGACTCTGCCAAGTCCTTTGCCAACCGCCTGCGAACAGAGGCAGGAAAAGAGCCGAACAAGCAGGTTGAACACGCTCTAAAACTTGTTTTTTCCCGCAGTCCGCAAATGGATGAAATCAATGCCGGTGTGGAGATGATGAAAAACATGAAGAATAAATTCAGTCTTTCGGAAGAGGAAGCCCTGGATCGCTTCGCCCTATTAGCTTTAAACCTGAATGAATTTGTTTACCTCGATTAATTATGAACGAAAAACCAGAAAACACATTTTGTAACCGTACCCACCGAAGAGAATTCCTAAAGGATATAGGGGGAGGATTTGCCTCGCTCGGACTGACCGGGATGCTTGCCCAGGACGGATTCTTTGCGAACAAGGCGATGGCGAGTGGTGCAACATCCTTCGTCAACCCCCTCGCTCCGAAAAACTCGGCTTTCCCAGGAAAAGCGAAGTCGGTCATTTTCCTGTTCATGTACGGCGGGCCAAGCCAGGTGGATACCTTTGACTACAAACCCAACCTCTACCCATTGGATGGAAAAACAATCCAAGTTAAAACTTTTGGACGTGGAGGAAAAAGAAATGAAAGCCGGGTGGTTGGTCCAAAATGGAAATTTAAACCATATGGAGACTGCGGTAAATATGTATCCGATCTTTTTCCTCATGTCGGATCCTGCGTAGACGATATCGCTTTTTTACACTCCATGAAAGCCGAGTCTCCCATTCACGGCTCCGCCATGCTGATGATGAATGCAGGCAACCTTCTTTCCGGGCACCCTTCCCTTGGCTCCTGGGTAAACTACGGACTGGGGAGCGTCAATGAGAACCTGCCAGGCTATGTGGTTATGCTCGACAAGACGGGAGGACCAATTAGTGGAGCCAAGAACTGGTCCAGTGGATACATGCCGGCAAGCTACCAGGGAACCGTTCTTCGCTCACAAGGATCTCCCATTCTTGACCTGGAAAACTCACATGGTATCCCCCGTTCGCAACAGCGTACCATGCTTGATCATTTGCGAACCATGAATGAGGGCCATCTCTCCGAACGATACGATAACACAAATTTAGCCGCACGGGTGGCATCGTACGAACTTGCTTACAAGATGCAGGCATCCGCTCCGGAAGCAGTCGATGTGGACAAAGAACCCGGCCACATTAAAGATCTATATGGCATGGATGGATCCAACACCGAGGACTTTGGCAGAAAATGCCTTCTCGCGAGGAGGCTGGTTGAACGGGGGGTACGCTTTATCCAAATTTATTCCGGTGGTCATCATAATGACAATAATTGGGATGCTCATGGTGACTTGGTCAAAAACCATTCCTACCATGCCGGAAATACAGACAAGCCAATTGCCGGTTTACTGAAGGACTTAAAACAACGTGGACTGCTCGACGAAACCCTCGTGGTCTGGGGCGGTGAATTTGGACGCCAACCTACAGCTGAATATAAAGAAGGAACCGGGCGAGACCATAACTCCTGGGGATTCACCATGTGGATGGCGGGCGGTGGTATCAAGGGAGGTGTCAGTGTTGGAGAAACCGATGAACTTGGCAGTCAGGCAGTGACCGACCGCTTTCATGTCCGTAGGTTGCATGCAACGATTTTAAATCAGTTAGGGCTCGACCCAAATAACCTTTCTTATTTCCACGGTGGTCTCGACAAAAGCTTGGTTGGAGTCGAAGGGGCAGATCCGATTCATCAGATTATCGCTTAGCCATTCAAACTATTTCTTCTTCCTGTTCGGTCTGCCTGGGAACTTTAATAAATACAGGAATATAGCAAGTAATGCATGCGATAGACATCGCCAGGAATAAATCCTGATAATATGGGATCACAAAAATCCCAACAAATACAAAAGCCTCCGCTAAACCTGTTCCAGCTACGAATAAAGGCAAAGGGTTATGAGCTCGCTTGGGAAGGATCAAGGTACGAATGATCAGACTTCCAAAAAGTAAAAAAGAGGAAACTATTACGATGCCAGCATCAGGTCGTTCTTCCGTCGGATTTTTCTCACCTAAAAAAACACGAAAAGAAACAACTGCCAAAAGAATGCTGACCCAAATAATCCAAAGAATAACTTTTGGTGGGTTCATCGATCATCACTATTTCAATAACCAATTTTAAACAACGGAATTATTTCCATTTTGTAAATTGTACTTTCAAATTTTCCTCCAACATAGATGCTTCATTGCCATCGTTTGCTTTTCGCCGTAGGATGCTTGAGTTCTGAAAATCAATAAATCACTATTAATAGATCATCCCTTTGAAGAATGGGATTGGGAAGGAGTTCCAAATTTTAGAAGGGAACAAGTCAGGAATTGGATTTTTGAGAAGGGACTTCTTGATTGGAGTGAAATGTCGAATTTACCCCAGTCCCTAAAAGATAAATTGATGAAGCAATATGATTTGCTTCCAATGACGCAAATTCAGGTTCAAGGCTCAAAAGATACCACTCAAAAATTTCTCTGGAATCTCCGTGATCATCAACTAATTGAAAGCGTTCTGATTCCAGCAACCCAAGGAACCAAGGGGATTCGTGCATCCAGGCTTACCCTATGCGTATCTACTCAAGTAGGCTGTGCTCTGGGATGTAAATTCTGTGCCAGCGGATTGGATGGACTTAAACGAAATTTATCAACGGGCGAGATTCTGGGTCAGATCATACTGGCACGCAAACAAGCCGGTAAAAGAATCGATAACCTGGTCTTTATGGGAATGGGAGAACCACTGGCAAATTTACCCGCTCTTTTACCCGCTCTCGATATCATACTATCCCCTAAAGGCTTAGGAATCGGAGCACGACACATCACTCTTTCCACAAGCGGTTTGGTTCCCAAAATCCTTGAACTCTCTAAATATCCGGCCCAAATAAGGCTGGCTATATCTCTACATGGAGGTGATGACGACACCCGAAGAAAAATCATGCCGATTAATGATAGGTATTCAGTGGAAGAACTTTTGCTTGCCTGTGAGCAATTCATTGAAGAGCGCAAAAAAATGATTACCTTGGAATATATCCTGATCAAAGGTATTAATGATGACCTTAAACAAGCTGAACTTCTGGGTAAACATGCCAAAAGGTTACACGCTAAAATTAATCTTATTCCCTACAACTCGGTAGATGGATTAGAATGGGAGAGACCCTCCAAGGAGCAAATCATTGCATTTAAGCAAAAGGTGGAGATGGAGTCTCCACCACGAGTTACTTTACGTATGGAAAAGGGTCATGATATTGAAGCTGCTTGCGGTCAATTACGATTGAGAGAGAAAAACCGCAAATCAAAGGATGATACTGAAGAAAACCGTATCGAATCGTAAAACAAATCATTTACCCCTTCATCATCAGGGGTACAATTAGGTTCATGTCCCTACTCAGTAACAAATGTTACTTAGCTTCAGCAGATCTTGCTTGGATGGCTTTCGCTTCTTCTTCGTTAACCCACATGTGGATATGGGCTTTTTCGACGGTCAGCACATAATTTCTGTTCAAGGAAAATCCATAGGTCTTGAACATCAATTGATTGTTTTCATTTAACTTTTTCTGCAAGGATTCAAATTGTTTTTCGAGCTTTTGCTTTTCTTGTTTATCAGTCGTTCCATTTAGCTTGGTCAAAATTTGAGCGGCAAGGGCTCTCTGTTGCTGTACCAACTGGACATTCTTTTGAAATTCCTTGTTTGCATCCATGGTATTAAGGGTCGCAACCTTAACCAGTTGCAAATTATTTTTCGCTTGAATGCTCGCTTCATCCGCAAGCAAGAAACATGCAAAGAAGCATAATACCGATATGCTCGAAAGGATACTTAATTTTATCATGCCCATCTTATAAGTAAGTATCCGCATGGTTTCAAACCCATTTAAAGCCTCTTAGAACTTCTTAAGCTTAAGCTTACGAAATTCACCCGTGGTTGCGTAGGTTGTAATCCCAAGAGGAATTGACATCTCGATTTCGCCCGGACGCATACTTAATTTTTTCCCGTCTAGGTCACAATCGATTACTTGTTCTTGGTCAATCCAAACTAAGATCTTGGACTCCACAACTTTCAATCTTATATCGTACCACTTTTTCTCCTCAAAGATGTAAGCGTCTCCGGTTTCATTTTCTGATGCATCAAAATCATCAATGCTTGAGATACCAATGAGGGCCCCCCCCCAACCTCCAAGAACCAGAGTAGCGTGAGATTCATGAAAAGGAAAGGTTAGGCCACAAAAGAAATCACTACCCATTGTCCTCCGTGCTTGAAGTGTAATTTCATAATTTTTCTGGGGTAATGCTTGGCCCTTCCAATGCAAACCAGAAAGCTCAGCCCCCATTTCTATTACCAGAATTCCCTTTTTATTTACTCGAATCTCACCCTTCCCTGCAAAATCAGTTTTCTGCCAATTTTTAAGCGTTTTACCATTAAAAAGAATGATTTCACTAGAATCCATCGGTTCTTTTGGAAGCTTCTCGCTAAACACAGGAAAAACACAGAGGAGGTAGACTGCGGATAGGCAGATACTTTTGAAAATGACATGCTTCATACCAGTAAATGGTTCAACGATCTTGAGATTTCTGCAACCACCAAATCAATAGGTTGATCAACATTTATTTGGATTCCCGTTTCTTTTTCCTCTAATAATTCGAGCTTCTCAAACTGATCCTTTAATAATTGAGGATTAAAAAAATGTTCCTTTCGCAGGCTAAGTCTTTCTTCAATTACGCGGTGAGGTGCATGGAGGTGAACAAAAAAAGTCCTGTTTTTATGATCGGTTAAAATATCTCGATACGATCTCTTTAGGGCAGAGCAACTGAGCACGAGATTTTTTCTGGATTGGTCATTGATCTCTCGAAGGCCTTCTAACCATGGAAGGCGATCTTCATCTATAAGTGGTATGCCCGCCTTCATCTTATTTTTATTCGCAACCGAATGCAGATCATCCCCCTCTAAAAAGGGGATTTCTAACATTTGGGAAAGCTCAATCCCAACAGTGGATTTTCCGGTTCCGGAAACCCCCATTAAGACAATGATCCAATAATTCGCTTCGGCCAAAAATACCGCAATCTTTTATCGAGGCCGCTCTATAACCTCGATCTCATAACCTTCAGGTGCGTCTACAAAAGCAAAAGTTGAACCCGAGGAGCTTTGGGTTGGTCCATCACTAAATTGATAACCAACGGATTGTAGATGTTCTTCGAATTTCTCCATACTTTCTACTTCAAATGCTAAATGCATCAAATCCTCCTGGACTTCAACCGGACCTGAACCAGGAAAAAAAGTAATTTCAATTTCTTCCTCACTGTTCGGAACTGCTAGAAAAGCAAGTTTAGAACCCCTGGGAGATTCATGCCTACGAGTTACGGATAATCCAAAAACTAAATGATAAAACTCTAGGGTCTTATCCAAGTCATTGACTCGCAAACGGGTATGCAAAAACTTGCTCACTATATTGCTCATAATGTATGAGAAGGGTATCTTTTTACTGGAAAGAGAAGGTTACTTTGTCAACTCCAGCAGATGAGCAAGCATTGAGCACACTGATCGATGCTTGGTGTAAAGCAAGGGTGGAAGATTCGATTTGGACCTTAAGTTCGGCTTCTTCCTTGCTTTTTGCTCCGCTACTTATCAATTGATCTCGCATTCCCTTTTGGGTTTTCAAATTTGCGACCAGGTCGGGCATTAGTAAGTCAAATCCATCTTCAATCACAGAACCATTAAGAGAAACTTCTCCTTCTTCACCGATACGAACATTGAGTAATTCCATGGGTGTTATGTCACTGCTCTGAGGCTTACCGGGAAGTTGGATCGATAATTCTGCTTCCGGTTGTTTAAGCATGGTTGTTACCATGAAATAAATAAGTAACAAGAAGGTTACATCAATCATCGGAGTTAAATCGACCTCATCAATATCATCTAAGATTTTCTTTAAAGAGTTCATCAGAAAATTAACCTGCTACCTGCCAAGTACCAAAGATAATGTCCGCTTGACCGGCATTTCCAACCTCTTTCATTACATCCTGTACTACGGAGTGCTGAACATCTGGGTGCACTCTTAAAAAGACTTTCCACTCCGGATTTTTTTTAACGTAATACGCTATTTGTGGCATCTCAATTTCTTTTTCTCCCCAGTAAATCTTCTGCCCTTCCGGAGTTTCGTCTATACTAATAATCGTACGGGAAGGTGGATTCTCTTTTACTTGGGAGTTACTAGCAATGGCCATTTTTGCAAGTTCCACATACTGTTCGGACATTTGTTGAGCAACGACCATAAAGAATACGATTAACAGAAACACGACATCAATCATCGGGGTTAAATCCGGCGAATCGTTCGTCTGGGGGGCTTTATATTTTGCCATTTCCTCTACTCCTTAGGACGATTGGTTTCAACAAAGCGATGGTTAGGGAGATGGAGGTAAATCCGGGGATGGTGGCAACCCTTCAACTACAGGATCTACTTGAGCTTGCTCTTCGTAATATTCTTCTTCTTCTCCTTCTTCTTCTTCAAAACCACCACGGGCAGCGCGCACCAGAGTAAAAACCATTTCACCCGCAACTTGATTCACTTCGGCTACCACATTTCCAAATTTAGTTTTGTAAATAAAGTAAGCAATAAGGGTGGGAATTGCAACAACCAGTCCCGCAGCGGTTGTCCAAAGTGCACTACCAATATTACCTGCCATTTGCTTACTAGACTCTCCACCCATGCCAGACTCAGTCAAAACATTAAACGCCCCAATCATACCTGTAACCGTTCCTAACAAACCTATCATCGGTGCGATCGATCCTATGGTATTGAGCATATTGATCCAGGTGAAAGGTTTGGATAGTGCGATTCCCGAAGACTCTTCCAATCCCTTTTCGATTTGTTCAATATCCAACTCGTCGTCTTGAATACGGCTTAGGCCTCCTTTGAGAACGGCTGTGACTGGTAATTTATACTGATCACAGAGCGAAAGCGCACCTTGAATGTTAAGGTTCTGCACCTCCTGCATAATCGGAGCAACCACATCATCCTTAATAAAAGCTTTCTTACGAATGGCGATTGCATTGAAGATGATGAGGGTAAATCCTCCCACAACTAAGATAATGAATGGGTATAGAAAAATGCCCAGAGAATCGATCATCTGTTCACCAAAACTTTTGGTTTGGGCTTGGGCAACGGAGACTAACATCTCCGGATAGAGGACGGTAAAGGTCAGCGCTAGGACAAATAGTAAACGGGTAACTCCAAATTTCATGATGTAATATTATGTTTTGTTATTTAGAAACGATTTTTGGCTTGGGTCAATGCAGGATTATAGAGCTTCTAATCTCTTACGACTCAGAGTATCCCATTTAGAATCGGGGAAAAAGCGGGTTACTTGTTCATAGACATTCTTGGCGGCCTCTACTTGCTGAAGTTTTTCATAAGCATCCGCGGCCATGAGCAGACATTCCGGAAGCCACTCAAGTCCAACCCGGGCTGATACAATTCCCTCGGTGACTTCTTCAACAGACTGACGATAAAATTCTGCCGCTTTTATCTCATCACCACTAGCTTCAAATCTTCTGGCATACTGTACACGAATTAAGGACCGAACTAGTTTATAAAGGGAATATTCGTTGGTCTGTCTTGGTGGTGGATTTTCATCAAGGGTTTCAAGGCCTTGTACCGCTGCATTGAAAAATTTGGAGGCATAAGGTGCGTAGCGTTTGTCACGAGCAGCATATGAAATGTAAAGCTCATAGTTTTTGACATAACAATAAACCGGCCAGATCTTGAGAATTGTCTTAAAGGGACTCTGGGCAGATTTTTGAACAATTGGCCCTAAGCGAGCATACTCGTCAAGTGCTTCCTTATAAAGACCTTGCTTTCGGAGGGAATTTGCAAGCCGCAAGTATGATTCATGATCCCCACTGTCGTCGCGGATATTGACCCTTTTAAGTAAAGCGAGGGAAACCTTTGCAGACTTCGGGTTAGCTCGGATCATCTTGCCGGCAAGATCAAGGGCAGCATCTGAAAATTCACGGTATCCATAGTCATCGAGCTGACTTAAATTTAAGCGGGATAAGAGATAAAATGCTTCTGCATATTGTTCGGACTCGATAAGGGCCCGTACATAGGTCAGGCAAACGCTGTGTACTGGAACTTGAATGAAATAATCAGGTGGTATGGATAGAAACAACATCAATTTGTAAATGGTAGGACGTACCGCATCGATAATGGGCTTTTCATATTTTTCATTGAAAAGATAGCCCATTAACCTACCCATACTTATTTTGTCTCTTTGCTGAACTCTTGCAGATGCGAGTTGCTGTTGGTTCAGTAAGGGATTGGTCACTGCTTGCTTGAAACCGGTATACTCAAAACCTTTGATATTTTGTTTTGATAAGCCCCTTAATTCAAGTTCCATTCCCAAAAACTTACCTTCCATCTTGAGCCCAACATAAATAATACCCTTCGCTGGATCTACACCTCTGAGAATCATTTCTTTGGGATTTACGCCACTCAAATAATGTACCTTTCCAGGAATTGGACCTGCATACTTTTTAAAGAAGTCTTCTTGCTGGGCATGCAAAAAAGATGAGCCGAGGAAGAAAAACAGAAGATTAATCAGATTTCGAATGATCATTTCAAGAACTTTCTTTGCCAGTCCATATATTGCTTTTCAATGTTGTTCACTTGATCGGATGCACCTGCTTGTTCATAGCAAGTGATTGCTTTTTCGTAGGATTTGGGTGCCCATTTCAAAGAACCGGGAAAGTTCAATGTAGTTTCCAAGAATAAAAAGGCCGCTCCGGCGTAATCTTTTTGGGCCCGCTTGCATTCACCCATCATGAAGGCAGACTCGGCCCGCAAGTCTAATTTCGCATCTGAATCCCCCCGGACTTCCTGGTAGGAAGAAATCGCATTTTCCAAAAAAGTCGTATCCTTTGTGCCCTGAGCAACTTCGAAGAGGGAATATCCTAGCCTCATCCTTGCTTCATTCGCAAGTTTATGCCAGGAAGAATTGGTTAGGGCATTTTGATAGCTTGAAGACGCAGCTTGATAATCATTCTTTTTTTCACTTGCTTGTCCGAGAATAAAATTTGCATCGAATAAAAATTCGCCTCCTGTTTCAGAATAAACCTCCAATAAGCGGTTCATGGCTACAATGGCATCATCGGTCGAATTTTGGGCCAATAAAATTTTTGCCATCCAAACCAGTACCCCCGGGCTAGCTGCAGGAAAATCTCTCTTTTCCGGATTATAATTACCTCCCGCATTGGAACCGACCGAAGACAAGGCCGCTCTCATTCTCAATTCCAAGGTTTTTTGCCCACTATCAATCGATTGATTAAGAAGCTCGGCGTAAGCTTTTTCAGGAGCGAGTTCTACCGGGAAACTAGATTTCAGCTTATCAAATTTATTATAGTAACCCTTGAACTTGGAAGAATACTTGGGATTTACATAAATCGCTCCTTTTAATTTCGCAACCTCCCTGTAAATATCCTGGTCCATACCTTTGTACTGGGTAGCAAGGAAAGGCAATAACTTGCTTCGGTCCTTTAAGATATCTTCGACGGACCCAGAAATGATTTCCTCCACCCCTTTTCGGTTTCTGTACTTGAAAGAAACCGTTTCGGCTGGGTTTTGAATTTTTTCAAGCAAGTCATAGGTTTTTCCATATAAAGTTTCATATTCTAGGTATTTTTCCGAGTATTTGATTAAAATTCCATCCACACCGACATTCGAAGGTTCGTTGCCATACTTTTTGATATCATCAAAGTACATCATTAACATTTGAGAAGGTCTGCCCTGTTTTTCACAGGCAAAACCAATTTTTTGCGTTGCCTCCGAAATTCTTGCCCCTTCGATGCTGGAATACTTTTCGTTGTAGGAACTATAGAGAGATTCAAGCTCCGAAAAGGAGTACATTATTGCCAAATCTACTACCTCTCCAAAGTCTAAAGACTTATCTCCGTTAAGATCATATTCAGAAAAGGATTTTGCCCCCTCCAGTCCAATCGCGGTGAATTCACCTTCGCTAAGGAGATCATCTTTATTCTTATCGAAAGTAAAATAATGATCGATTAAACCTTCCGGATTTTCCGCAGCTTGCTCAAGAACTCCGCCCTCGTTAAAAGTAGCATCTGAAATGAGTGCAATATCTTGGGTAGACTCTCTTACCAAGGCATAATTCTTTCTAGCCTCAGAAATCTGTTCGTAAGTTGGAAGTTCTTCCGGTTCCAAGCTACTCATTACGAGATCTGCCAAGCTTAAGTAGGACGCCGCCACATTCTTATCTTCTGGAAACTCCCTTATGAATTGTTTGAATAGCCTAGAAGCGTTGATGTTGTCTTCAGACCCCTGATAGGAAACCGCTAATCTGAAAAGGGAATCTTTGGCAAACTGATCATCCGGGTAATGGCGGACCTTCCCTCCTTTTGACCATTCTTGATTGATTGATTCTTTACCGGAAGCAACTAAGTTACCACCGCCGGTACGGTCGGTAATTCTCCAAGTTGAACCGTTATACCACATGGTGAAACCGTCCGCATTTGCATACACTGGTTTGCCATTTTTTTCTTCTCCTGTGGGTAAATAAACTCCATTGGGATCGGGAATCTTCCGCTCCTTCTTGGGAGCTTCTACTGGAACCTTCTTTGCTACATCCTCTACTTCTTCGATTTTCTCTTTATTTGCCTCGTTTTCCGTTGCATCTAGAGCAGGGTCAATGGATGACTCTTCTTCATCCCCGCCACAAGAAGCAAGGAAAAGGCTTATAAATAAGATTAGACTGGAAATGATAAGCTTACTCATCAACCACCTCCTCGTCTTGGCTCATGTTCGATAAGGTTCCATCTGCTAGCGGCAGGCCCTCCACATAAACCCCAACAATCGGGGCGAGCAATGGCTTTGCCTCTTCAAATTTGCCTGTGGACAAAAGGCTAATCCCGCTCAGATACAACGCGGATGGCATCGCAGGGCCTTCGGCAAATGATTGGTTGTTGATGTAGCCTTTATTAGCGTCTGGAACCCCGGCAACATAGCCTGCAAATTTTTCTAGCAGTTGATCAAATTTTCTTTGTTTAAAGTACACCGAGCCCATCATGTTGACAAAATTAACAGCATATTTATTCCCCGGATCTTTTTCCAAAAATCGATCACACAATTCAAAAAACCGCTGGTATTGTTCTTCTGAATTTTGTTTGGCTCTTGCGGCTTTTTCCTTGTCGAGGGTGGACAGTGCCGTTTGAAGACCTTCTGCAATCGCTGCCTGATTTTCAGCCTCAAGCCTGTAAGCATTTGCCATGATATTGGTTACATCCGAGCCATACTTGAGCCAATTTTTATTGGCTAAATATAGCTCGCCAAGCTCGATTGATTTTTCAGCGAATTTTACTGTATTTGCAGATGCAAAGGCCGCGTAGATAAAATCTTCCGCCAGCTCGTTCTCGGGGTCTTCTTTATAGAGCCAGTAAAAACCCCAAAAGGATTCCCAAAATCTTTTGGTGTCCTGAAAGTTGGACGCCTTGCTCCATCTCAAATTGGTGGTGAATGAAGCGGTTTTTTCGGCAATGGCGAGGTGACTTTTCGCCGTGGTTAACTTCATGGTCAAAGCATTATCTTTGTCCCGTAAAATCGACAACCGCCTCTTGGGCAAGTTTGGATTTTTAAGAAAGGATGACAATCGGCCTTTTTCAGCTGAGATACGGGCGATCCGATCCGTGTAATAATTTTTCACCTCCTCTGCAGTCATGGTTAAGGCATACAACAGAGAAGCTTCTACAAATCTTCCCTTCTCTTTCAGTTGATCCCCACCCTGCATCAAGTTAACATTCAACCTCATATCATACCGTGCGGGAGTCTCTTCAGATAACCGAGGAAGTAAAGGAAAGACTTCGTCTACCCTCTTGGTAACCACAAACATTTCAGTGAGGCAGGAAATAGCATAGGCTGCTTTATCTTCATCCCTTGCTTCATCTGCCCTGGTCAGCAGTTCTCGGAAGGCAACTTCTCCTTTAACCCAATTTTGAAGAGTATGGTAGCATTGAGCTCTACCCAAATACAGATTAAGCATCTCGCTCCTCTTCCCTTCTTCTTCAATTTTTTTCCGAAAAGCTTGGGCAGGGTCGAGAAGTTTTTCGATAACTTGAACGGCTTCATTCCATTTTTGATCCATCCGCAGAAAAGTATCTTGCATTTGCAAAAGTTTAATTGCCTGTGGATGATCTGGATACTTTCCAACGAAGGATCCGCAAAATTCTGCTGCCTTGGAGATATAACTCGGATCCATGGTTTTAGCATAGATCTGCATATAGCCAGAAGGGAAAACCATGGGAGATCCGAATATAATGCTCTCATAGTTAATGTCGGGATCATCTTGACCACGAATTTTGAGCTCGTCAAAGAAAGGCATCGCGTCCGCATAATTTCCGGAATCCAGAAGTTTAGTAAGCTCGGATTGAAGCTGCCTTTGAGGCATACTGGATGGATCTTGGCCCCAAGATGACAGAGCCAAGAAATGGATTATGATCAGATAACTAAATTTTCGATTGATAAAAAATCGCATGGAGTAGGCAGAAGGGTAAATGGTTACTTAAAAGAGCAGTCTTCGTATCTCGCAAGCCTTTTTTAGAATCATGAGCCTACACAGCAGGGGCAATCTAACACCCAATGTCCTTCACTAAGTTGTTTTACTTTCAATTCACGCCCAATACTTTGCTCATATTTTGGGGAATTCATCCGACTGCCAAAGGCACAACCTTTCGGAGGATTAATCGGTGAAGGAACATCTCCAGGAATTAAAATACGATCCCTCTTTCGAGTAGGATCCGGAACTGGAACAGCGGAAATTAGAGCCTTGGTGTAAGCATGTGCAGGGTTTTTATAGATTTCTTGCGTTGGTCCCATCTCAACTACCTTGCCCAGATACATAACCGCGATCATATCTGATACATGCTTAACGACCGCGAGATCGTGGGCGATTAGAAGGTAAGTCAGCCCTAGTTCAGCCTGTAAATCCATCAGCAAATTTAGAACCTGGCTTTGCACCGAGACATCCAATGCGGAGACGGGTTCGTCCAGCACTAAAAGTTCAGGGTTCAAAGCGAGGGCACGGGCAATCCCAATTCTTTGCCTCTGACCGCCGGAAAACTCAAAAGGATAACGCTTGATCGCATTTTCAGGCAACCCCACTTGTTTGAGCAATTGTATAACTCGATTCCGTCTCTCTTTCGGATCGCCAACCTGATGAATATCTAAAGGCTCTCCGATAATGGTCCCCACTGTCATGCGCGAATTTAAGGATTCAGCCGGATCCTGAAAAACCATTTGGACAGATTTTCGAAAATTAGTTTCCGACCTACCAGCAATTCCTTCCTTATTTCCAAATCTGATTGCACCACTGGTTGGCTCAAGCAACTTAACCACTGATTTCGCCAACGTTGACTTTCCACATCCTGATTCTCCAACCAAGCCCAGTGTCTGCCCTTTCTTAAGACACAAAGTTACCCCATCGACTGCCTTGCAAGCACCCACAGCTCTTCTAAAAATTCCTCCCCGAACCGGAAAGTGAACCCGGAGGTCTTCGATTTCCAATATTTTTTCCCCAGCGGTCATATTGTTGAGCAAACTGGGCAGGCTTCCACCCAGTGTTCAGGATTTATTTCAATAAAACGGGGACGTTTTTCTATTTGTTCCTTGGAATGTTCCAATCCACTTCTAGGAGCAAAACGACAGCCGGAGTTCAGTTCGGAAAGACTTGGCACCATGCCATCAATCGTGGAAAGCTCAGTCTTAGGGATTCCGTCAAGACGGGGAATCGAAGAGAGAAGGCCGCGGGTGTAGGCGTGCATGGGATGGGCAAAAAGTTCTTTTACAGGGGCTCGCTCAACCATCCTGCCGGCATACATCACGCATACTTGATCACATGTTTCCGCAATGACTCCTAAATCATGTGTAATCAGCAGGACGGATGAACCCAATTTTTCCTTAAGGCTTTGCAAAAGGTCGAGGATTTGAGACTGCACGGTAACATCCAAGGCAGTGGTGGGTTCATCGGCAATGATCAGTTTGGGCTTACATGCCAATGCGATCGCGATCACGATACGCTGTCTCATCCCACCCGATAACTGGTGAGGGTATTCAAAAACCCGATTTTCAGGAACTGGAATGCCGACCTCGTCCAGCATCTCAATTGATTTTTGCCACGCTTCTTTTCTGGTGATATCCTGATGTAGAAGAAATGACTCACTGATCTGATCCCCAATAGAAGATACCGGATTTAATGCATTCATCGGTTCTTGAAAAATCATTCCTATTTCATTTCCCCGAACCTGCCTCATTTCATCGGGAGTTAGTTTCAATAAATCCTTTCCCTCGAAATGAATACTCCCACCAATAATTTCCCCCATTGGTCTGGGTAAGAGCCGCATAACTGAAAGTGCAGTGACACTTTTTCCGCAACCCGATTCCCCGACCAGTCCCAAGGTTTGTCCCTGCTTTACTTCAAAATCCACCGCATCCAATGCCTGCACTTCCCCTTCATCGGTGGCAAAGGAGACGGAAAGATCTTTCACTTTCAATAATGAATCATTCTTTGCTTCGTCAGTCATTAGGGTTTCAGACAAAATTTATCACTTCTTGTATTTTGTATATTCCCGAACCGTTGGCTGGGTAGAAACGGGTTCTCTTTTTTCCATGGCATCAAGAATTTTTTTCTTCTCTTGAGTATCAATCCAAAAAACCTGAAATTCTTCGTAATCTGTGGATTCTTTGGGCCCCCAGTCATCTGGGAAATGAAGCCAGCTCCAATGCCCGACCCGAAGCCACGGTTTTTTCCAGGCAGGCACCCAGACGGCATGGTCATGAATCATTTTACTTAAACGGTGTGCCATTGCGGTTATTTTGCCAAGGTCCTCCTCTTCCCGGTATTGATTAATCAAATGATCCAATTCACGGACTGCAGTCTGAGTGAAATTATTCGTGCTCGTCTTCGTGGTAATACCAGGCTTTAGATCGCCGTTTTTTTGGTACTTTAAATCCCCTTTTTCCTGGTACGCATTATCCGAATGAAACGGTTCCCAAAACCGGGGGAAAAGCTCAACAAAAGTACCAAATGCAGAAAAGATGACCTGGTGATTTTTTTCATTCGCCATTTTCCAGGCTGCAGTTGGCTCGAGCACTTTTAACTTAATCTCTAAACCGGCTTTTTTGGCTTCCTCCTTTAGAACGACCAAAACATCTTCAAAATGTTTATAACCAGTCATAACCTCAATGGATAATTTTTCTCCTCTTTCATTTATCAGAATTCCATCTTTTCCTCTTTTCGAATATCCGGCTTTGACAAAGCTTTCTACTGCTTTATCAACCGAGAATCCGCGTGCCTTCAGATCGGGGTGTGATCTTTCACCAAAGCCATCCGCCACCGTATTCATTCGGACAAAATCTCGGCGAAAGATTCTTTCGAGCACGAGATCAAAATTCATTGCGTGATGAAAGCCAATCCGTACATCAAGGTTGTCAAGCGGTGCCTTTTGGGAATTTATCCTGAGCGCATAACTGGGTGGAGGTGCTTGGTTGAAAAAAGTAACTTTGGTCATGTAGCCATTTTTCACCAAGGGGTGATCATTTTTTAATTTTTCGTACCAGAATTCGGTTTTGGCTAATCCGAAGGCATCAATTTGCCCCTTCAGAAAAATCTCAAACGCTTTATCATTATCCCGGATCACGCTTACCTTGATTTGGTCGGGGTTGAAGCGGTTACGAAAAAAAACTTTGTCATTGGCCCACCAGTCATCTTGCCTCACCAAGGTAACCGATTTCCCCTTATCCACATTTTCTGGTAATGCCACATAGGCACCGGTTGTTGGTTCCGGATCCCACTGGTATTTGGTTAAATATTCTCCTCCCAACTCCGAGTAAAAATGCTCCGGCTTGGGCCGAATGGAAACCCTTTCCACAATGTCAGGCTTTGCTTTGTAAAAGGTAATCGAGAGAGTCTGTTCATCGTATAGAGTAACCTGCTGAAATTTATCCTTCCCATAATAATCATTATACCAGGGTGCCTGTATATGCTTACTTCTCATGAAGTAAAAAAAGAAGAAATAATCAGATGCTTTTACCAGATTCCCGTCACTAAAACGGGCATTCGGATCGAGGCGGAAGTAAACGGTACGACCATCTTTGCCGACCGCCCATTGATTGGCAACACCTGGGTAGTAGCCATCGGAATTAGGGTGAGCATGGGTTAAGCGGATGACATTATTATCCAAAAGATAGCTCCGAAACCCACCATTTGCATCCGGTCCAATCGTTCTAAGAGTTCGGGGGAAATCTCGCATGTACGCATGAAAAGTCCCTCCCCTCTTGGCATCAGGAGAAGAAAATTCTTTTTCATTGGAACCATCCTGCCAGTTTAAATCTCCAGGTATCTGCTCGGAGGATAAAATAGAAAAACAATCCGCATTCTTTTGGTAAAATTCAAGAACATCCTCAGAGCAGTGAGTGAGCAAAGGGTGTGGTTTTCCGTTCGCATCAACAAGACCGGTTTTCGAAGATGATTTGTCGCTCATTTCCAGGGATTCATTGGCATCAAAAATAAGGCCTTTTTGATTCATTTGTTTTGCAAATTCCTGCACGAATTCCCTCGCAAACTCACGGGCTAGTTCGCGGGTAAACTCTGGGTCAACTTGATCAGAATGATCGGGTTTTCCTTCTGTTTGTTCGGAAGAACTTTCACGGGGCTGTTTTAACTTTGGGTTTTCGCATCCGAGAAAAAAAAGGATGCCGCTTGCAAGTATTGGAGAAACCAAGAATTTTATTTTTTTCATGTCATTCATAGGTGGAGAATTTTTTGGGATCAAAAGCTTCCCTTACCGCTTCGCCCACAAAAGTAACCAGAGTTAAGGTTAAAACCAATGCGGAAACGGTCGAGATAACAATCCAGGGAGCCGTTTTAAGATTGCCCACTGCCTGCTTTAGAAGTTCCCCCCAGCTCGGAGTGGGGGGAGGCAAACCATATCCTAAAAAGTCAAGGGCGGTAATCGATGAAATGGCGGCGGCAATCGTAAAGGGGGCAAAGGTGACCAGAGTTGAAATAACATTGGGCAGAAGATGGCGAAAAATAATTCGCAAAGGGCCCGCACCGATTACTTTCGCAGCGGAAACATAATCACGGGCCTTCTCTTTGTACACCGCCGCTCGGATGTAATAAGTCATACCGGTCCATGAAAACAGCACCATGATGAACAAAAGCGAGGATACTTGCCAACCAACCCCCCACCAACCCGGCATCACAGATACCAAGATGATCACCATATATAAAAAAGGTACATTCGCCCAGATTTCGACCAGGCGCAATCCGAGCATATCTGTCTTCCCACCAAAATATCCCATCAGACTCCCCGCAGCCATTGCAATTAAATAGGTCAGAAAAAGATAACCCAAAGAAAAGGTCATTGCGATTCGGAACCCGTAAAGTAAGCGGGCAAAGACATCCCGTTCGGTTTTATCGGTTCCACAAAAATGCCTGGTTTCCCAACTTGGAGGAGAAAAACCGGTAGACTCATCCTGGGTGTAATCCATTTCATATGGATCATAGGGAATGATTGGCATAATAACCCAATTACCGAGATTCTCCTGTTCGAATTTCTTCTTCAGGGTCCGGTAATCCGTTTCATAATCATAATCCAGTCCAAATTGTTTCCCCCTTATCTGATCTCCATAGGTTGGAAAATAAAAATCACCCTCGTATGAAACCAACAATGCTCGTTTATTTACAAAAAGCTCCCCAGCCAAGCTGAACCCATAGAGCAAAAGTAAGATTATAAAAGACCAGAACCCTCTTTTGATCGATCGAAATCGACGAAGCTTTTTCAGGGTTAATGGATTTATCTGAATCATCCTCTATTCAAACCGGACTCTCGGATCGACCAAGGCAACCAAAGCATCGGAAAGCACATTCCCGAGCAGCATTAAAGTGGCCGATAAGGTAAGTATGCCCATGACCACGGGATAATCCCGGTCAATCACAGAATTAAACCCGAGCAAACCAAAACCATCGATATCGAAAATCGTTTCTATTAGAAAAGATCCAGTAACAAACAGGGTCACTTGATGACCCACATTGGTTGCGAGGGGAACCAGCGAATTGCGAAGGGCGTGTTTACGAACCGCGATGCCAAAGGAAACCCCTTTTGCCATCGCAGTCCGAACATAATCAGAAGCCAAGTTATCCATGAGGTGGTTTTTCATCAACATGGTTACGAAAGCAAATCCACCAATCAAATAACAACAAAGGGGCTGAAATGTATGAATGACCAAATCTTTGATCTGTTCCCAAGGGGAAAGTTCGCTGAATCCACTGCTGGTTAATCCCCTCATGGGCAACCAGTCGAGCTTTACTGAGAAAAACAAAAGCAAAAGGGAACCCAATGCATATCCCGGAACCGCGTACCCGACAAAAATAAGGATTGATGAAATATCATCGGGTAAAGTGTTGTGTCGAACGGCCTTAAAAACCCCAAGCGGTATGCATATTATGTAGGTGATCAAAAAGGTAAGAAGCCCAAAGTAAGTGGATACCGGCAAGCGTTCGGTAATCACAGAAAGCACTGGCTCCCCATACCGGGTGGAAAGTCCAAAATTTCCCTGCAACACCCCGGCATAGCGGGTCATGAATAATTCAGCTACAGGAATTAAATTGGGTTTATCTGGGTCACTTTCTTTCATGCGGATCTTCCAGTTTCCAAGTAAGCTTTGATAATTTTCCATCCTTACCCCACCCATCCCGTCTCTTTGGAGAATAACTTTCTCCCGGGCTCCCTCAATAAAGGCAGCCGGAGTATCTGCCTCCGCCCCGTCAATCTCACCGTCCTGGTTTTGATCAAAACGAGAGAAATCAATGTATTTATTTAAATGGGACGGCACTTCCTGGCGTTGAAGGTATCCGTCCCCGTCCCAATCCAGTTCAACCAAGCTAAAACTGGGCAGGCTCACTCTCTCCGCTAATTCGAGCTCCTGGTCAAGAAATCGGATTTGACGAAATTCAGTTTCTCGGGGAAGCAAACCCAGCCAGATTAAATATGCTTCCCAATGAGGTTTATCAAATCCGTACAAACGTTTCATCTGTTCAAGTTGATCCTCCGACAAAGCCTGGTCTGAACCTGAATTTAAACCCCCACCACCGTCTTCAGAAACCTGCTGCATCTGCATCATTGCCTGTTCCAGGGGACCACCAGGTGCCAATCTGGTAATCGCAAAGACCAAGATACTGATTCCAAGAAGAGTCGGTGGAATCAATAAAAGTCTTCTGATAAAATAATCTCGCATAAAATTTTACTTTCTAGGGACTTCCCTGCTCCGAGCAAAGCATAGAAATTCAAAAGTGAAATATAATGTATCCTTTTTCTTGCCATGTGCCTTACCCTGTTCAGTTTCGAAATATTAAAAAATCTTTAATTCAATCTGTAAAAACTGCCCTTTTGCTTGGGGTTGGTATCTTAGGTCATTTCCTGTTCTCATCTTGCTCGGCACCTTCCAATGTAGAGCGGGCAATAGATGAACAAATCCTGCATTTTGGCCTCGGTGCGGAACCTCAATATTTAGACCCGCATTTGGCAACCAGTGTTGCCGCCCATAATATTTTGTCTGCTCTGCTCGAAGGTTTGGTAAGTGAAGATCCCAAAACCCTTAAACCATTACCAGGAGTTGCCGAGAGCTGGATAATTTCCGAAGACAAAAAGAAATATACTTTTCAAATCCGAAAAGAGGCTCGCTGGCACAACGGTGATCCGGTTACGGCAAATGATTTTGTTTATTCTTACAAACGCATTCTAAACCCCAACTTAGGCGCTCAGTATGCCTCCATGCTTCATGTCTTAAAAAATGCCAAGGTCTACCATGATGGTAAAAAAACATGGGATGAAGCCAATGTCGGAGTGGAAGCCTTAAACTCTCACTCTTTGCAGTTAACCCTACAAAATCAGACTCCCTATTTTCTTGAATTACTCAATCATTATTCATGGTTCCCAGTGCATCAACCCACCCTTGAGAAATTTGACGCTTTCGCCCGCATCGGGACCAAATGGACGAAACCCCAGAATTTTATTGGAAACGGCCCTTTTCAATTATCCGATCATAAAATCAACTCGGTCATTGAAGTAAAAGCATCCAAAGAATATTGGGATGCAAACCGTACTAAACTCACTGCCATACGATTTTATCCGATTGAGACAGCTGATACCGAGGAGCGTGGTTTCCGGACTGGGTTTTTACATGTGACTCAAACGGTATCATCTGACCGAATTGACTTCTTAAAGGAAAAACACCCAGAGTGGATTCATTTCGAGCCTTACCTCGGAACTTATTATTATCGCTTTAATCTCAAGGCTCCTCCGTTTGATGATCTAAGGGTTCGTAAAGCCCTTAGCCTCTCGGTGAATCGAAAGCTTTTGGTCGAAAAAGTATTGAAGGGCGGGCAACTTCCAGCTTATTGCTTCACTCCACCAGATACTGGCGGATTTACTGCAAAGAAGGGATATGGTTATGACCCGGAACAGGCGAAAGTATTATTGGACTCATACCTAAAGGAGAAAGGCCTTCAAGCCCTTCCCCCCTTCGAACTAAGCTACAACACTTCAGAAGGTCATAAAAAAGTTGCCGAAGCTTTACAGGCCATGTGGAAAAAGAGCCTGGGGGTGGAAATTCAATTGACGAATATGGAATGGAAAGTGTTTCTTTCATCGATTACCAAAGGAGATTATTCTCTGGCTCGTGCGGGATGGATTGGTGATTATGTGGATGCTAATACTTTTTTGCACCTCTGGCGAACCGAAGAAGGTAACAACCTAACGGGTTGGTCAAACCAAGAATATGACCGTGCTTTAAATCTTGCAGAGCAATCACTCAACCCGGCTGAAAGATTTATTCATTTTCAAAATTGTGAAGACTTGCTGGCAGAAGAAATTCCAATTCTTCCTCTTTATTTTTATGTCCAGGTCTCCCTACGTCATCCAAGCGTTCAGGGATGGTATCCAACCTTGCTGGATCATCATCCCTATAAATATGTCTATCTGGAAAACGGTGCAAAATAATGAAATCCTTTTTCATATCCAGATTACTTCAAGCGATTCCCACACTCCTAATTATTGCTACCTTGACCTTCTTTATGACCCGGTTTGCACCGGGCGGTCCTTTTGACTCTGAAAAAGCAATTCCAGAAGAAATCAAAGTGAAGTTAGAAAGCCATTTCGGCCTTAATCTCCCTCTTTTTGATCAATATCTTCTCTACATGAAAAACCTATTGGCGGGCGACTTGGGTCCCTCCTTTAAATATGTTGGGTGGGATGTTTCCGAGCTCATTGGAGTTGCTTTTCCGGTATCTCTTGGCCTTGGAGTTTCCGCCTTGTTCATCGCCCTGCTCGTAGGATTGCCCGCAGGCATGGTTGCCGCCCTTCGAAAAAATACCCTGTGGGATTACCTGCCTATGGGGCTTGCCATGGTTGGTATTTGTCTTCCCACCTTTGTGCTTGGACCGATCTTAATCATGATTTTTTCCACCAAGCTAAATCTTCTACCTGCTTTGGGTTGGTACTCTTGGTCCGACCTTATTTTGCCATCGCTTACCCTTGGTTTATTCTACGCCGCTTACATCGCTCGCCTCACCCGTGCTGGAATGCTCGAAACCCTCAAGCAGGATTATGTAAGGACGGCAAGAGCTAAGGGGGCTTCGCCAAGCCGGGTGGTTATCAAGCATGCCCTAAGAGGGGGCTTACTCCCAGTGGTAACTTTTTTAGGTCCAGCATTCGCCGGACTCGTGAGTGGATCCTTTATAATTGAAAGTATTTTTTTCATACCAGGGTTAGGCAAGTTCTTCGTTACTGCTGCCTTTAACCGGGACTACACCATGGTTTTAGGAACCGTTTTGTTCTACGCCACCTTAATCATAGTACTCAACTTGCTTGTGGATTTTCTTCAGGCATGGCTGGACCCTAAAGCGAGAGAACAACGATGAAAAGCGAGCAAGGATCTTCACTGGCAAAAGACGCATGGATGCGTTTACGATCGAACCGGATGGCTTTATTAAGCTTATTCATTCTTGGGTTCATCTTACTCTTCTCTTTTCTTGGGCCTGAACTTTGCCAGTTCCAGTATGACGAACAAGACTTGGAAAGTCAGTTTTTGCCCCCCGATAAAAATCATTGGTTTGGAACCGACAACCTAGGGAGAGACTTGTTTGCTAGAACAAGTTATGGAGGGAGGATTTCATTGGCTGTTGGAATGCTCGCTACTTTGGTTTCCCTTGTAATTGGGGTTACCTATGGAATGATTTCAGGTTATGCGGGCGGAAAGGTCGACGCCTTTATGATGAGGTTTGTTGATATATTATACTCTTTGCCCTTCACGATATTCGTAATTTTATTGATGGTACTCTTCGGCCGTAACTTTTATCTTCTTTTTCTAGCCATTGGGGCAGTTGAGTGGTTGACCATGGCGAGAATCACCCGTGCCCAAACTCTTCATTTGAAAGGTGCAGAATTCATTGAAGCAGCCCGTGCCCTTGGCTTCAAGGATGCCCGCATTCTTTTTCATCACATTCTACCCAATCTTCTTGGACCGATTATTGTCTATGCGACATTAACTGTTCCAGCAGTCATGTTGTTGGAAGCCGTTTTAAGTTTTCTTGGACTTGGCGTACAGGCTCCGATGGCTTCCTGGGGCAGCCTAATTAAAGAAGGGGCGGAAAAAATGGATGTCGCCCCTTGGCTTCTGATCTTCCCGGGGCTCTTCTTTTGCCTCTGTCTTTTTTGTTTGAATTTCATCGGAGATGGCTTGCGGGATGCATTGGATCCGAAAAGCTCTAACGACTAATGAATGACTTGAATATCAAAAACCTTCAGTCCTTTTTTCACACCCGTGAGGGAATCGTTAAAGCGGTGGATGGTGTTAGTTTTTCCATTTCCAAAGGAGAAGTATTAGGCTTGGTTGGAGAATCGGGATCGGGGAAATCAGTCACTTGCCATTCCCTATTAAACCTGCTTCCCATACCTCCCGCAAAAATTGAAGGTGGAGAAATCTTTTTCAGAGGAAACAATCTTTTACAAGCTAGCTCTAAAAACATTCGCTCCTTGCGCGGCAAATCAATTTCAATGGTTTTTCAAGATCCCATGAGCTGCCTAAATCCATACATGAGCGTTCTGGAACAAGTGGCTGAGCCCTTGATTATTCATAACCTTGTTCCAACCCACAAGGATGCCCGGGAACAAGCCATGGAAATGCTTCAGCGGGTTGGTGTGGATAAGATCAAAGATCGCCAAAATGCTTATCCCCATGAATTCTCTGGTGGCATGCGACAAAGAGCCATGATTGCCATGGCACTCATAACCAAGCCAGACTTACTCCTTGCAGATGAACCCACAACCGCCCTTGATGTTACGGTTCAAGCAAAGATTTTGAAACTGCTCAAAAGCTTATGCCAGGAACTGGGAACCAGTATTTTATTTGTTAGTCACGACTTGGGGGTAGTCGCCGAAATCGCAGATCGTGTAGTGGTTATGTACCGGGGCAAAGTGGTCGAGGAAAACTCAACCAAAGAACTTTTCACCTCTCCTTCCCATCCCTATGTCAAAGCTTTGATTGCCTGCAGACCGACCTTCGAAACATCCGTAGAGAAATTGCCCACCGTCGATGATTTCATGGGGCAATCGCCCAAGCCAACCCCCACTGCCGAAGTCCCGATTTCCAAAAGTTCTGATTTAAACAGCCAACCTACTTGGATCCAGGTAAAAAATTTAGCGGTTCACTTTGTTCAGGCTGAAAGCCGAAAGGTGATCAAAGCAGTGGATGGAGTGGACCTTCAGATTACGAAAGGGAAAACTTTGGGACTCGTGGGAGAATCGGGTTCTGGAAAAACGACTTTGGGGCGTGCGATTTTGAGACTTGCCCAAATTAACTCTGGAGAAATCCTTTGGGACGGTAAAGATATTGCACAAATCAATATTTCTGAACTGCTCTCCTTCCGTAAAAAGATGCAAATTATTTTTCAGGATCCATATGCTTCACTCAACCCCAGGTTAACAATGGAGCAAACCTTGACCGAGCCAATGAAGGTCCATGGCATTGGTGCGAACCACTCTGAGCGTTCCAATCTAGCAGTTGAATTGCTTGAAGAAGTCGGGTTGGAATCGAACCACTTGAAACGATACCCCCATGAATTTTCAGGGGGGCAAAGACAAAGAATTTGTGTTGCCCGGGCCCTTTCCACCGAACCTGAGTTTGTTGTCTGTGATGAGTGTGTCAGTGCCATGGATGTATCGGTTCAAGCACAAGTACTGAACCTATTGCGTGAGCTTCAGATCTCCAGAAACCTGACCTATCTTTTCATATCCCATGACCTTTGCGTGGTCAGGCATATGGCTGATGATATTGCGGTCATGAAATCTGGAAGGATTGAAGAGTTTGGAAAAGTTGAGGAAATCTGCCTGCGTCCCAAAACTTCATATACCCAAGAACTGATGGATTCTATTCCAAGAACCAGCAAATCTGGTATTTTTTAACGGTCAGAACTATCCATTCTTTTCACGGTCACATTCACCTCCATACTTTTTGGCGGTTTTCCAAAATAAGTGCCGGTAACGGGGGCAACATCTTTATAGTCCATGCCCGTGCCTAAAACTATATAATTTTCGTCCACTACCTGATTATTGGTGGGATCCAAGCCGAACCATCCAAAACCGTTCACTAAGATCTCTATCCATGCATGCGAAGCCTCTGCACCTCTTATGGATTGATCCCGCGTTCTATCGAAAACATATCCGCTGACATACCGGGCAGGGATGCCTAAGCATCGACAAAGCACCAAAGCGGCATGGGCAAAATCCTGACATACTCCTTTTTGAAGTTTCAAAGCTTGGTTACCATGGGTTTCAACCGAGGTTATGGAATTAGAGTATTCAAAGTTTTGAAAAATGAATTCCATGATCATGTATGCCGTTTGGAAAATATCTTGAGAGTCTGCTTGTACATCCACTGCTAAACGCCAAGATTCAGGATTGATTTCTACGAATGATGAACTTTGTAAATATGGCCGTGCTTCAGGCTCGCCTTGCATCTCTTTCAAGGTACTCATCTTCTTTCCGTAAGGAAGGGCGTTAAAATCGACCCTAGAATGGGTAGTTACAGAAGACCTACTCTCAATAATTAACTTGGAGTGATCCTGGGGTATTTCAAAATGGTTTACTATATTTCCATTTAAATCCAAATATTGTCGAAGTTGCGTGGAAGGCAGGACATGAATGAAACAGCTTTCACACTTTTGCCATTCATTACTAATTGGGTAGAGCCTTAATTCATTAAAACTACCTTTGACAGGAGATGGATAGAGATACTTTGTCTGATGAAAAACATATAGGCGCATGGCTGGAGGAGTTTAACTTAAAAAGGTGAGAGTAAATAAGTCATTACTGCTGTGCTTGCATCGATTGATCATCGTTTACATTTTGGAGCTCTAGGGGAGACATTACATAAGTCTCAAAAATCTTTTGACCAACATCCATTAAACTTAATTGCAGCTCGTCCAGGGAAAGATGCAAGCCCCGAGTCAGTACCGCATCAATGTTTGTGAAATTCACTGTGGCAAGAGCACTACCCGCAAGCCTCTCTGCCTCATTCGAGAAATTTCCACTCGGAACCCCGGACAACTCATGAAGATTCGAATCAATCCTTCGTATGGCAAATCTCATAGACCGTGGAAAATCCTGTGAAAACAATAGAAATTCTGCAACATTTCGCAACGAAAGCTCTCCTCTGTATTGCCTGCGAAAAGCAGAAAGCGCTGAACAAATTCGTAAAGCTGCAATTAAATCTTTCCGCGAAGGTTTCTTTTCTTTGAGAGTCAATGCATCCAATGCACGGCTGGTTTGATCCGCTCTTTCAAGGTATTTTCCAAGCGACATAAAAAGCCAGCCTTCATCATGATTGACCGTTGCATCGGACAAACCCTGGAAGACTAAGGAAAACCGGATTACTTTCTGAAAAAACTGCTGCGGGGTTTGGTCAAAGGAAACTTCTGCATCCTTGCTTCGGAAAAAATGATAAATGCTATTTAATTCAACCCAAATCTCTTCGGACAACTGATCTCTAACCATACGGGCATTTTCCCGGGCAGAAAAAATACAATTACGGATAGAACTAGGCCAGGAATCTGAAAACAAGAAAAAACATTCTGCGGAGTTTTCCTTTTCATGATCTATATATTCATGGGCATGAAAAGCATGGAAGGAAGACAGCCAGAATCGATCTACCTCTATATTATCATCCAACTCTAGTAAATTGTCTTGGTTGACTTCGACCATTCGAGCCAAGCTCTCGGCTCTCTCAACATATCGGTTCATCCAATACAAATTATCTGCTACTCTAGATAACATAATCCATTAATTCTCGAGTACCCAAGTATCTTTACTTCCACCACCTTGAGAGGAATTTACCACCAGTGAATCTTTGCGAAGGGCAACACGCGTTAAGCCCCCAGGCACAATATCGATATCTTTGCCATATAAAATAAAAGGACGGAGATCAACATGCCTTCCTTCGATCGTATTTTCAAATATAGTGGGGTGCCTTGAAAGCGAGACAATGGGTTGGGCGATAAAATCTCTGGGGTTCGATTTAATTCGCTCCTTATATTCCTCCCTCTCTTTCTTGGTTGAATCCGTTCCAACTAGTAAACCGTAACCTCCAGATTCATTGGCTGGTTTAACCACTAAACTCTCGAGGTTTTCAAGTACATGATTTCGATCACTTTCTCTCCAGCATAAATAAGTTGGAACATTGGGAAGGATGGGGTCTTGCCCTAGGTAATACTGAATCATTTCGGGTACATAGGCGTAGGTAACCTTATCGTCTGCAACTCCGGTACCAATTCCATTTGCCAGTGCCACATTTCCTTTAAGGTATGCATCCATCAAACCTGCGACGCCAAGCGTTGAATCCTTGTTAAAAAATAATGGGTCCAAATAATCATCATCTAAACGACGGTAGATGACATCTACTTGAACCAAGCCATGGGTTGTTCGCATGTAAACATACCCATCAATCGCAATCAGATCACGACCTTCAACAATTTCTATACCCATTTGCCTGGCAAGAAAAGTATGTTCAAAATAGGCACTGTTATAAATTCCGGGAGTTAGAACCACGCAAACAGGTTTTTGGGATCTTCGGGGGGAAAGGTATTCCAAAGTTGAAAGTAAGATTTCAGGATACAATTCTACGGATCGAACCGACATGCCTTGAAAAGTCTGCGGGAAAGTTCTTTTCATAATCTGCCGGTTTTCCAGAAGATAAGATACCCCGGATGGACAGCGTGCATTATCTTCCAAAACATAGTAAGCCCCAGTTTCATCCCGAATAAGATCAGAACCACAAACATGAACATATATATCTTTCGGGACATCGATCCCGACCATTTCCTTTCTGTAATTTGGAGAAGAATAAACAATTTCTTTTGGAATTACCCCATCAGAAAGTATTTTCCCATCGTGATAGATGTCATTGAGAAACAAATTGAGGGCAAGGATTCGCTGGGTTAGTCCCTGTTCAACAATTTCCCATTCTGCTCTAGGAATGATTCTGGGGATCAAATCAAAGGGAAATATTTTCTCTGTCCCTTCTTCATCCCCATAAACGGTAAAAGTGATTCCATGCTCAAGAAAAGAAGAATCCGCATGGCTTCTTTTTTCTGCGATTTCTACAGGAGTTAATCGACTTATCCTGTCAAAGATTTTTTGGTAGTGTAAAAGGGGTTCCCCAAGCGAATTTCCGAACATTTCATCGAAGAAATTTTCAGTCTTATATTTTTCAAAAGGGGCAGGTTTCATAAGAATGAAACAAGATATTGCATTTTACGCGCCATCTATAACCTGAGAATTAATTTGCTCGCTATATCCCTGGCGTTTTATTCAAAAAGCCTAACCGCTCCGCTGAAAAAAAGAATTGCTGAGCCAAACCAGCAAAGCTCCCAAAATGTAGATGGGCGAACTTGAGTTTTTGATCTTGGTTCCACTTTTCCAACCCGTATCGGAGGCTCAGAACTTTTTCAATCCAGGTATCGATCGGAAATGCTTCGAGTTTGCGGGCTCCAAATAGCAAAACGCAATCGGCAATTTTCCCACCCACTCCAGGTAATTTCATGATTTCATTTCTGGCATCCAAATAACTCCGCTGGGATAGCGAATCAATCCAGCCTGGTCTAGACCTTAGAAACGCAGCGGTGGCAACCACATTTCTGGCACGATATCCGAGCTTAAGCTCACGAAACTTTTCCTCGGGTACCTCCGCCAACGCAGACCACCCCGGGAAGCCATACTTTTCTCCTCCTAATTCTGGACCATACATCCGTGCTACAAGCCTTCCCGTTTCTTTGATTTGAGGAATGCTTTTAACCGGGCTTAGCAAGAAATAAAAAAGGGTCTCATCCAGGGGTTGTTTAAGGATTCTCAGACCGGGCAGACCTTCCATGCAGCACTGAAGAATCGGGTCTGATCTCCAAGGTAAAGAATCAATCGCTTCCTCATAGGAGGAATCAAGCCAAAGGTAGTCGCTCAGTTCCTGCTTTGAAAAAACTTTGGACCCAATGGTCCGCCACTGTAAATACTCGTCTTTCAAACGAAGAGATAACTTAGCACCAGCAATGATTCCTTCCCACTCCCCTGCCCCATTTTTATCCCAAACAAAGGACTGACCCCCGATTAAAGTCTCCGAAAGGCTTAGTTCAGTAAAACCATGTTTCTCTATCGAGTTCCAACTCGAAGATGAAGAGTCTACACCTATCTTTTGTGCGACCAAAGATAACTTTGAGTATGGGCGAGCATTTTCCCGTTCTTGGACTGGAGTTCTAAGTACCAGGCGATCGGGATTGTTTGGGGGGAAGTCCAATGCTCTCCACTGAGACCAAGTAAAATTTTGCCATTTTGTAATATTTCAGGAGAAAGATCAAAAGAGTGGGTTTTAAAATCAATGGATTCCGAGTCTAAAATTTTTAAAATTAGCTTATGATTTTGGACTGGTATGACCGTTCCACCATCTCGGAATAGAACATGAAAATAAAGACCAGCCCGCTGATTCTGCTGAGATCTCAAAATAATTTGGCCACTGGTATTTTCTTTTCCAGAAAAATATTCACTGATACGCACGAAGTCGTAGTGCTCACGAAAAGAATGGGATAACACCTTTAAACTTGGAGTTCCCCAGCCAGTTAAAACCAGCCCAAAAATACTGAAGAATTTTAAAGCGTTGGGAAAAATCATCGATTCATCCCAATACCCTCTTAGCTTTCGGGTGCCTTTTCAGGTTTTTCTGCAGGAATATCTTCACCCGCTACCTCAGGTCCCAAAACATCATCAGGTTTTGCTTTCTCAGCAACTTCCTTCTTGGCTACTTTGGGAGCAGGTTTACTGGCGGCTTTAGTTGCGGCTTTTTTGCGTGTGGCAGACTTGGCTGCCGTAGCTTTTGAGCTCTTTTTACCAGCGGTTGATTTCTCGGTAAGTAAAGCTGCTTTTCGACGCGCAAGGTAAGCCGTGCGGCGTCTTCTCTTAATTAATTTATTATATTGTTTGCCCATAGGATAAAGGGGATAAAATGATTTAAACAATCGTTTCTGGCAAGCCTCAAGCTATGTCTACTGGTCGACCCGTTCGAGCAGATTCATAAGTTGCATCGATAATTCTCATCAAGTTCAATGCTTGATCTGGCGTATTTAAGGGTTTCTCCTCACCATTAATCGAGCGAACAAAATTTTCCGCAGATCGAATCCTTCCCATATCTTCACTTTCTTCGGTGATGATCGATCGGTTCACCGACCTTCCATGTTCTTGGACATAGAGCTCGCAATCATCAATCGCGGTCTCATCGAGACCATCAGCCCCAAATAATCGGCGAATCATACCACCAGACTTTTGCCCTTGAAAGGTAACAGAAACTTCTTCCCGCTTGTTCATTTCCGCCCATGAAACTTGAAAACTTAAGACTTGCCCGGTTTCAAAACGAACAAATCCATGGGCCGCACTTTCAACATCCGTAACTCCATCTTGGACATCAGGAATTCCCCAGGGCCCCTTGAAGCCTTTATTCTCGATAAAATCATTAAAGGTTTGGGCGAGAACAAAGGAAGGAGCCGGATAATCCATGTAAAACATGGCAAGATCCACCATATGTAAAAGATCAATTAAAGGGCCACCACCAGAAAGTTCCTTGTTGGTAAACCATCCACCGAAACCAGGAATCCCCGTTCTACGGATCCACTTAGCTTGGGCTGAATTAATCCTTCCCACTTCACCAGCCTCGATATACTTGCGAAGGGCATAAGATTCGGGACGGGCTCGATTATTAAAATTAAACATTAAAGTCTTTCCTGCCTGTTCAGCAGCACTTTTCATCTGAGAAACTTCCTCGGCATTCAAGGCCGGAGGTTTTTCGCAAAAAACATGCTTTCCTGCATTTAAAGACTGGATTGCGAGTGGTCTATGGGTTCGATTTGGAGTAATGATACTTACGGCATCCAAATCGGCCAATTCATCTAGCATTTTCTCCGAGTCAGAAAAAATATGGGGAATTCCATACTCATCCGCTGCCTTCGTGGCAGCGACTTGGTTCATGTCACAAACTGCAAATAATTCCGCACCTGCAGCTTTAAAGCCCGCAGCATGATATTGAAGCATTCCGCCAGCACCGATAATTCCGATTTTTGTAGTCATAAAAAATATTATTTTGGAATGGATGGAAACTTGACCCATTTTTCCTTGGATTTTGAACTTTTAACAACGGTTTCAATAAAGGCCATTCCAATAATACCATCCCGTATGTCCGGAAAGTCATAACCTGATTTTCTTGGAAATTTACCCGCAATTTCATCTTTAATCGCTACCGATGCACAATTATAAACATTGGCAAACGCTTCAATAAAACCTTCCGGATGCCCAAAAGGGATTCGGGTATGCTCTGCCGCAGCACCGGTGATGTATCCATTACCGCGGCGATACACTTGCCTCGGACTCCGAGCATCTTTTACAATAAGGTCGTTGGGTTCCTCTTGATGCCACTCGATTGATTTTTTGGTGCCATAGACTCGAATATTTAAGTCATTCTCATCCCCGTTGGAGACTTGAGAGGCATAAATGATTCCACGGGCTCCACCCTTGAAACGAACTAATACATTGCCATCATCATCCAGCTTACGGTTTGGAATGTTGACCGAAAGATCCGCACAAAGCTTATCAATCTCAAGTCCCGTAATGTAGTGAACCAAATTTTCCGCATGGGTTCCGATGTCACCCATGCAATTTGAAATACCGGCAATTTCTGGGTTAGCGCGCCAGTTGGAGATTGCTTTTTCTTCACCGGTAAGTGCGGTAATCGCATAACCTTGGGGATATTCGCAGACTACTTTGATCAGATCCCCAAGCTCCTTCTTTTGAATCATTTGGCGAGCCAGTTTGACCATCGGGTATCCGGTGTAGTTGTGGGTCAAAGCGAAAACTTTTTTGGATTTAGTTATGATCTTTTTTAAGTCTCTAGCTTGGGCGAGATCATAAGTTACCGGTTTGTCACAAATCACATTAAACCCTGCCTCTAAAAAAGTTTGGGCCACTTTAAAATGTAAATGATTTTGGACGACAATGGTGACAAAATCAATTTTTTCACCTTCAGGCAACGCCTTCTCCTTTTCAACCATTTCCTGAAATGATCCATAGACCCTGGACGGGTCTAAGAAAAAATCTTTTCCCGAAAGGGCTGATTTCTTTGGATCGGAAGAAAACGCACCTGCAACCAGTTCAATTTTTCCATCCAGGGCTGCTGCCCTGCGGTGGACACCTCCAATGAAGGCACCTCTTCCTCCCCCGACCATTCCCATGCGTAATTTTCTTTTCATGGCTCCGCTTTATTGCCTCTCTTTATCAAAGGCAGAATCAAATGCCATTTGATTCGGTTCAAAATCCAAGGCTTTTACAAACTCGCATGATTCCTCAGCTCCGTGAAAACGGTCCATCCGACTGTCTTCCCATTCTACGGAAAGAGGGCCGGCATACCCGACATCGTTTAAGGCAACGATGATTTCTTCAAAATCTACATCTCCACGACCAACCGATCTAAAGTCCCACTGGCGTCGAGGGTCCGCAAAGGTGGTATGCCCTCCAAAAACTCCAACCGTTCCATCCCCGTGCCCCCACCATGCATCTTTCATGTGAGCGTGATAAATACGGTTTGGAAAAGTACGGATAAATTTTACATAGTCCACACCCTGATACCCAAGGTGAGAGGGATCGTAGTTGAAACCAAAACGCTTATGGCCCTTAACCGCCGCAAGTGCCCTCTCGGCACTGGCAATGTCAAAAGCAATTTCGGTGGGGTGCACTTCCAAAGCAAAGTTAACATTTTGCTTTTCGAACTCTTGAAGAATGGGACCAAACCTTTTGGCAAAGTCCGCATACCCCTTATCCCAGAATGCTTGGTCTGTTGGCGGAAATGCATAAATCGAATGCCAAATACTGGAACCGGTAAAACCATTGACCACTGCAGGAAAGTCATCCTTTTTCTTTCGACCCGGTTTGGCATTAATAAAATTACGGCAAGCTTTTGCAGTCTTTGCCAATTTTCGGGCTGCCCGTTTGCGAACTTTTTCCGGGTCCCCCTCTCCCCATACATCCGGAGGAAGGATGGACTCGTGTCTTTCATCGATTAAATCACAAACCGCCTGTCCTACTAAATGACTGGAAATTGCAAATGCGGTTAAGCCATGGTCCGAAAGGATCTCCCACCTTTCCTGGCAATACTTTTTGGAGATCGCTGCCTTGTCTACATCGAAATGGTCCCCCCAACAGGCAAGCTCAAGCCCATCATATCCCATTTCAGCGGCTTTGGCTGCTAGATCGGGTAAAGATAAATCGGCCCATTGACCGGTGAACAAGGTAACAAAACGAGACATAGCTTTAATTATTTGGGGTTTAAAGTTGAAATAAAGGGTGGGAAGCTGAATTTCTTTTTTTGTAAAAGAAAGAGATAAGAGCAATCCTTTTTCCGCAATAACAAATTATTATTGGTTACGGGTAAGTTCTGGCTAAGCCTGCTCGAGTACGAGAATCTTTTCGGCCGAACGAAAACCAAGAGAAAATGGAGGGTTTCTTCCGACTCGCAAGGTAATCGCATCGGCTACTTTTTCGCTACTCATAATTACCACCTCTTTTCCCGGAAGAAGTTTTTTGTCCCTGGCAAACTTCAAGAAATCACTCTCTTGGTCCAAGATTGAATCGATCTTCACCTTCATTCCCACCTTACAACTTTGTAAAGTTCGGGAACTTGGTCGCTGGATGACTCCACCCTTACTTGGAATCGGATGCCCATGTGGATCGTATCTGGGTCTGCCCAGAAATAAATCAAGTTTTTCAACTACTTTTTCAGAAATTGCGTGTTCTAATTCTTCTGCTTCCACATGGATCTCACTCCAATCAAAACCTAGGGTCTCAACCAGAAAAGTTTCCAGCAAACGATGGCGACGGAGCATATTCATCGCAACTTTTCTACCCTTCCGGGTCAGAGCAACTCCTTGACGGGGATAGTAAGTAAGCCAACCATCTCTTTCCATATTTTTTACCATCGAGGTGGCGGTTCCTGGGGTAACCGACAATTCACTTGCCACTTTTCCCATCGCGACCTTGGCACAGTTTTCATCCAAGGTGACCATAAGGATTTGCTTGAGGTAGTTTTCTACAGTCGGGGATGGCATCCCTAACTTTTAGAGATGTCCAAGGTTGACTCAAGACAAATCCAAGATATGATTTTGAGTCGTCAAAGTTATTCCTTTGCCAAATCAATGAATTTTACAAATTACAAATTATTTTGGATGGCCATCCTCAGCCTGTCCTTCTTTTCAAGCTGCACCGATACTCCGAATGAGCAGGAGGCAGAAGAACCTTTCGTTTCGTCTGTCTCGATTGTTACCACCACCACTCAAATAACCGACCTGGTCAAGCAACTCACCGGAGGACATTGCAAAGTACACCCGATGATGGGACCGGGCGTAGACCCCCACCTGTACAAGCCTACCGCCCGTGATGTAATGTCTTTAAGCACCGCGGATTTAATCGTTTTTCATGGCCTGCAATTGGAAGGAAAACTTGGTACTGCTTTTGAAACAGCGGGTCTATCCAGGGATAAGATATTTTCTATTTCTTCTGTAATCGAACCTAGCGCCTTATTGTTTGCGGAGGAAGAAGAGGGTAAATTTCCTGACCCTCACATCTGGTTTGATCCAACAATTTGGACGACCTGTTTACATGGTTTGGCCGCAAGACTAAGCTCCTTATTACCGGAGCAAAAAGTGCTTATTTCCGAAAAGGTAGATCAATTGACTCGGGAGTTTCAGGCAGTCCACGAATGGGGTGCAGAGTCTATCCAGAGAATTCCACCCTCAAAAAGAATTCTAATTACAAGTCATGATGCCTTTCAATATTTCGGCAGATCCTTCGGAGTTGAGGTGATCGCCTTGCAAGGAATCTCGACAGCCACCGAAGCCGGTCTCGCCGATCGTTCTAATTTGGTAGATTATCTAAAAGAGAGTAAAGTTCCCTGTATTTTTGTTGAGAGTAGCGTAAACCCCAAGGCACTTCAGCAAATTGGCAGAGAAGCAAAAGTGGTATTGGGAAAAGCTCTTTTTTCAGATGCGTTGGGTGCCGAGGATGCTTTTGTTTTCGCTGCCGATGGGAAGAAACATTCTCTGGCCTCTTGGTCAGGTATGATGATATATAACATTCAATCCATCGTAGAAGGTTTGGTACCGAGCGAACAATGAGAGCTAAACCGATCGAGATTCACGACCTAACCGTTTCTTATCAACAAAAACCGGTTCTTTATGGGGTTGATCTTGAAGTGGAAGAAGGATCGCTTGTCGGTATCATCGGACCCAACGGTGCGGGCAAGTCAACCTTGATTAAAACCATTATGAATATGATTACCCCGAATGGTGGGTATGTGAAAATTTTCGGGGGTAATCAAAAGCGTGGAATTAAGAGAATCGGATATATCCCTCAGCGGGAATCGGTAGACTGGGACTTTCCAGTTACGGTTATGGATGTCGTTTTAATGGGAAGGTATGCTCATGCCCGCTGGTTTCGGAGAATCGGGAAGGCGGACCGACAGGTTGCACAAGCATGCTTGGAGCAAGTGGACATGGCCGCCTTTGCAAATCGACAAATTGGAAACTTATCCGGGGGCCAACAGCAACGGGTTTTTCTTGCCCGTGCCCTGGCTCAAGATAGTTCGATTTATCTCATGGACGAGCCTTTTGCTGGAGTCGATGCCGTCACGGAAAAGACCATTATTTCAATTCTCAAAAATATGAAAAAAGAGGGAAAGACTTTGGTCATCGTTCATCATGATCTGGCCACGGCAAAAGAATATTTCGATCACTTACTTTTACTTAATATGAGAAAAATAGCGTATGGGCCAATCAACGAAGTCTTCACTCATGAGTTATTACAGAAGACCTACGGAGGGAAGCTGACCGTATTCTCTGAAATGGCATCTCGGGCGGCAAAACAACCCGAAATTGATAATGAAATTACCAGGAAGTAAAAACGGGAAACTCGCGACATGTTCTCGACGCTAAGAAAAACTCTACCATTTTCGCGTTTTCTTGGTACACTCGCAGCTTTCCTCGCTTTCTCAACCAATCTGAAGGCAAAACAGATCGAATGGAATGAAGCCGAATCTTTTTTGGAGCGGACTTCAAGGTTTTGGCAAATGCAAGACCAGTCCGTTCAAATTGTTGTGCTCGGGTCCATCCTTATCGGTATCTCTTGCGGTCTGATTGGAAGTTATGTGGTCACCAGAAGATTATCTTTATTTGGAGATACCCTCTCCCATGCGGTACTTCCTGGGATTGCAATTGGTTTTATCTGGTCTCAGTCCAAGGATAACCTAGCTTTATTGATTGGGGCTACCGTCGCCGGTTTTTTAGGGGTTACTTGCCTAACCCTCTTACAAAGGTACACTCCAATCCGGCAAGATAGTGCTTTGGGCATCGTTCTTTCTGGTTTTTATGCGATCGGAATCTGCTTGCTTACTCGGATTCAAAAGATGGAATTCGGCAATCAGTCGGGGTTGGACTCTTTTCTTTTTGGCCAAGCATCTGCTCTCTCAATCAATGATATATGGGGCATTGGCATCACCCTTGCCGGGATTGGATTGTTCGTTTTGGCAACCCATAAAGAATTACTGATATCAGGCTTTGATCCTTCCTTCGCCCGCTCCATTGGAATCCACACCATGCTGCTGCAATATGGACTATGGATCCTCTTAGCATTCTGCATTATTACCTCGTTGCAAGTAATCGGAGTTATACTTGCCTCCGCCCTTCTAATCATTCCTGCTGCCACCGCTTCACTTTTGGTAAAAAGAATGAATGCTTATCTCTTTCTTGCCTCGGTCATGGGAGGAATTGCAGGCTTAGGCGGGACATTTTTATCTTTTCTGGGTCAAGGACTTCCCACGGGTCCACTGATTGTTTTAGTCTCCACCTTTCTATTCTTACTCGTGCTGGGCTTCAGACCGAAAACCGGCATTTTCACTCACTGGAACTTTTCGCGTACCCATTCCATGCGAATCAAGGCGGAAAATACCCTGAAGGCAGTATATCATATTTTGGAAAGTCAAAATTTTGAGAAAACTTCAATCACTTCACAAGATCTGATGCAAAGGATCGGACTTGGCCGCGGGGATTGTGACCGTGAAATTCGACTTCTGGTTCGAATGAACCTTGCGACCCAAAGATCAACCAGAGATTCCTCAAAACTTCCTGGCCAAAGCTTGATTACCCTTACTCCGGAAGGCTGGGAATATGCCTGTAAAATAGTAAGGAATCACCGCCTCTGGGAATTATATCTCACCAGTGAAGCTGAATATGCCCCCGATCATGTGCATGAGGATGCTGAAAAGATTGAGCATGTACTAGGGGATCAAACCATTCGACAGTTAGAGCGAATCCTTTCGAATCCTAGAGAGGACCCCCATGGTAAATTAATCCCAAGTCTTGATGATATGGAACATGGGTGGATAAAAAATAAGAATGCAGTACAAGAGGGCTTTCGGTCTGGGAATCCAGCATAAAAAGGATGAAATTGATTCCCGAATTTAATTTTTCAAAAGTTTTCCTTGAACCCTGGAGCTCTCCCGCTCTCATCGACTGGAATGGGCAGATCATGCTTATGGGTTTCATGGTTTGCTGGACCTGTGGAATCGTTGGATCTTTTATAGTCATTCGAAGGATGGCATTGATGGGAGATGCCATTAGTCATGGAATCCTTCCCGGATTAGCCATCGCTTTTATCATCGGTGGTTCCATGGGTCTTGGAAGTATGTTCTTCGGGGCTTGTGTCGCCGGACTTGCATGCAATTTTTGTATCGAATGGCTGCACACTCATACCCCGTTACGAGAAGATGCTGCGATGGGTCTGGTTTTTACCTCTTTTTTTGCTTTTGGCGTCACTCTAATCAGCATGAATAGCCATATTCACATCGACCCAGGCTGCCTTCTCTATGGCGAAATTGGACTGATCCCACTTTCAGAAAAATGGAAGGTTTTTGATGTGGAAATTGGAAACCGTTCATTATGGGCTATTGGCTTAGTGTTTTGCGGAGTCCTGATTGGAACCGTTTTATTTTATGGACCGCTACTCGTCACCAGTTTTGATTCCACTCTGGCAAAATCAATGGGCATCCCGGTAAAAGCCACCCACATGGGCCTGATGCTTGCCCTCGCATTGTCAACGGTTGCAAGCCTGGAAGCCGTCGGGGTTATTCTGGTAGTGGCAATGTTTGTATTTCCCCCAGTGACCGCTGCTTTTTTTCTGCAACGATTACCCGCAATCTTGATTGGAACTTTTCCGCTTGGAATCATTTATACATGGGGCGGATTTCATTTGGCTCATTGGTTGGATTGTTCGATTGCGGCTGCCATTGCTGTGGTTGCTACTCTTCTTTTTATTCCCGCTTGTTTACTAGGGCCAAATGGCGGAATTCTTTGGCGTTTAAAATTTAAAACCTAGTGAGGTAGACCAAAAAAAACCCTCTTTCGAGGGTTTAAATTTAAGAATTTGCAGCCTAGATTAGCTTGCTTTTTTCTTGCCCTTTTTGATGGTTACTTTGGAGGCTGTTTTGTTGCTGCAGTTGCAACCATCAACGGATACGCGAGTATCTTTGGTCAATTTAGTTGGGCAATCAAATCCAACCATTTCAGTTTTGCTACCGACCTGTACTTTTTTCTCTTTCTTTCCGATAGAAACCGTAAGAGTCTTGGATTCTTCATCAAAACTCACGACTTTACCGTTCATGGCTTTGGAAGGACAACCTGCAAAGACGGAACCTGCAAAGAGAAGAGCTACAACTGATGTGATAATTAATTTCATAGTATTTGTTATTAGGGTTTGTAATCGAATATACCAATCAATAGTCAATTCTTTCTTTCACAAGTTTAAACGATGAAAGATTGTAAAAAATTTATGACAGATTCCCTTCAATTTAAAGAACTTTGAGACGCTTACTTCCAATTGCGGCTTTAGTTCTCTCTTTCTTGGAAGTGAAGGCTCACCCCATTCCTGATATTCCCGTTTTAGGAAGTTTTTACACCGATGGTAACGCTAGCATTCTTGTAGAAATAGATACCAGAAGTTTTGCTGAAGACCCGGAGAGTATTCCTTTTTTAGTCCAAAGTAGCTTCGACGAACTTTCCTCTGAACAAAAGAAAGATTTACTTCAAAAAGGAAAGCTTATGATCTCGGAAGCCTTAGAGATCAAGTTTGGACACCGTGACTGGCACCTGCCAGATTTCGTGTTTAGTTTTACGGAAAAGAATGCAACCGAATTGAGCGAAGAAAACATCGTGGCGATCCGAGCAAGCCACCAAGAATTTCTTCCACCCAATTCCGCTTTTTATCAAATTCGTGCGAAAAACGAAGCAGCCTATGACCTAATTTTTAGCAATATTATAAATGACGAGCCTCAAAGAAGAGTAAATGTACTCTTTCCAGGGGAAGAAAGTTTCCAACTCGATCTCTCTTTTATTGATGGAAAGCGGGTGCTAAAAGAAGAGCCCAGTTTGAATAGTTCTACCCAACCGATGCCAGAAAGCATGGAAAAAAGAAGGGCCGATGCCAGAAGCACCTTTATCTCCTTCAGCAGACAGGGCTTCGTTCATGTATTACCACTAGGATTGGATCACATTTTGTTCGTGCTGGGACTCTTTTTCTTATCCCGAAAGTGGAAACCGATCATATACCAAGTGTCGGTTTTCACCATTGCCCACACCATTACCTTAGGCCTTGCAACTCTCGACTTGGTCTCGGCTCCTTCCCATATTGTAGAGCCTATCATCGCAGCAAGCATCGCGGTAGTTGCCATCGAAAATATTATTTTTCCAGGATACCGCCATACCCGACTATTCGTTGTATTTTTCTTTGGTTTGATCCATGGACTTGGTTTCGCCGGGGCCCTTTCTGCATTTAATTTAGAGCCTACTTCCTTGGTAATAGGACTACTTGGCTTTAATGTTGGGGTTGAACTTGGGCAGTTAGCGGTGATCTCGATTGTTTTTGCCAGCACTTTTTGGCTCAAAGATGAATTCTCTTACCGAAAATTCGTGGTAATTCCTGGATCTTCGTTGATTGCCATGATGGGAATTTATTGGACTATCGAACGAGTTTTCTTTTAACCATTTATTTGATGCCTAAATTTTTACCTAAAAATTTTCAGCTTTCCATCGCACTCCTCGCCATGTTTGCCACCACCAGTATTCCACTCGGTGTTCTTCAAGTTGGGGTCTGGGCGAATATGTTTGAGAATTTTTATCAAGAGACACAATCCATATTCCTTTCTGCCGAAAGAACCTTTGACGGGGACTACCGCTGCTCCGGCTGTGAACTTGTTTCTGAACTGGGTTCTGCCACCAAAGAAGCTATTTGCCAATCGAACCCTTCTTTTGAAAATAATCTTTCTTTTCCATTGATTTCTCAAATTGTGGTTACCCGCCCTTCTTTTGCGGGGAATATTTTGGTTCGGCAAGATTCGTGCCTGAAAAGTTTTGTATCAGTAGAGACGCCTCCTCCTCAGGTCTAAAGAGTATTCCTTTCTACTAATCCAACCACGCTTTGGTTGGTCTTTGTTTTAATTCGAAGAATGATTTCTTCGAGCAATTTACTTTTTATTATGAAACTCTTTACTGCGATTACTCTTCTCTTTTTCTCGTTTTCTTCCATTTCTTACACTCACGAAGGTCCATGGACCGCAGCCCGACCGGATGGTCACGCCCCAATCTCAGTGATGGGAGATCACATGCACGCCATGGGCGAATGGATGGTATCCTACCGATATATGACTATGGATATGGAGGGGTTACTGAAAGGATCTAATTCTGTAACCGCATCCTCACAATTAACGGGAATGACTACCATGGTTCCTACTAAGATGACTATGGACATGCATATGTTTGGCACCATGTATGCCATCTCCGATAAATGGACACTAATGGCCATGCTTAATTATTTAGACAATGATATGACCATGATCATGCCAATGAATATGAGCATGAATATGGGAAGTTCTGGGATTGGCGATTTGAAAGTGGCAGGACTCTACGATCTTGCACAATGGGATAGTGGGCGAAGAATGCATTTGTACTTGGGATTAAGCCTTCCAACTGGATCAATTGATGAAAAACATACGAATGGAAATACATTGGGCTATGGTATGCAACTGGGGTCCGGAACTTATGATTTCCATCCAGCTGTCACTTACTTAGCACAAAACGACAACTATTCCTATGGTGCCCAGGTGGGTGGTATTCTGCGAATCAGCAAGAACGACCAGGATTATACCTTGGGAAACAAGTTTGAGGCTTCCTTATGGGGAGCTCGCAAAATTACCGAATCTTTGAGTGCATCTGCAAAATTCGATTACTCGAGTCAGAGTGAAGTCGAAGGAGAAGATACCAGAATGATGAAAATGATGTCCCCTGCCCTTAATCCAAATTCTCAAGGTCGCGACATCACCGCCTTTGGACTCGGTTTAAATTACTACTTCCAAGACGGTGGACTGAAAGGACACCGTGTTGCAGCCGAATGGGAAACTCCCATCGATCAAAAAGTAAATGGAATCCAATTAGAGCTGGATTCCGTTTGGACCATAGGCTGGCAATACGCCTGGTAGGAAATACTACTTTTATTTCAAGTATTTTCGGTTCTCGGAAAGTTACTTGAAAAAATTGTTTGATTATTGAATAACCTAGATGCGTGATTAAGCGTTATCTAAATCTTCTTTGCTGGATTCTTTTTTTCCATGCCATCATGGTACAGGCACAAAATGAAAGGCGACACGCTCAAGAATTATCTCCCATCCTTGTAACCGCAAGAGGGGGTTTTGAAGAACCCCAATTCTCTTCGACTTGGTCGGCAGAAAGTATTGATAATGAAAATAAATTGAGAATTTCACGCTCTATGCCGGAAGCACTTACCGGGATTCCGTCCGTGATGGTACAAAAAACTGCTCTTGGGCAATCCTCTCCTTACATTCGCGGGTTAACCGGTTACCACAACCTACTCCTTGTCGATGGTATTCGGCTCAATCATTCTGCGATGCGCTCCGGGCCCAACCAATACTGGAGCACCGTGGAAACGCAAGGAAGCGAGCGCATCGAAGTTATTCGCGGGCCGAATGGTATCGTTCATGGGGCGGATGCAATCGGTGGCGTGGTCAATGTTTTATCTGGCAACCCGACTTTTTCGGAAAGTGGAATTAGCCAAGGAGGATATTTTTGGGGACGATTATCCTCTGCAGAACATTCTTGGTCGGCTGGTCTTAGGGGAACGGTTTCAAGCCCTGACTGGTTCGCCGAGCTCACTCATGTGGAGCGATCCTTTGGGGACTTGGAAGGGGGGAAGCTTGTAGGTAAACAAAGAAACACCGGTTATGATTCCCGAGGGACGAATTTTAGGCTTTCGCGAAAACTAAGCAAAGACACCGGAATGAACTTGGGTATTCAGCGAATCTTCATGAATGATGTTCCTCGGACCCATAAGACGGTAGACGGTTTAACCTGGGAAGGTCTGTCCCCGGGTTCCGAAATTTGGAGGCGGCTTGACCAGGAAAGAAACCTTTATTACGGAAAATTTTTCTGGAAGGATGCTGGCGGCTTTGCCGACCAAGGTATTGTGACCCTTAGCTTACATCGCCATACACAGGAAAGAAACCGGATGAAGAAACGGACCGAAGGTGGAGACTTTCAATTTTTTGACCTAGACGATTATGGCCTTTCCGCAAGATTTGAGGCGCATGATCCTTGGGGGGGAGAGTTAGCTTACGGAACCGATTTACATCGCGAATCTCTCTCCTCGGGTGGTTATCAATTTGATGATGACCAAATAAGAGGGGCTGACTTATTCCAGGGGCCCCTCGCTGCAGATGCCGCGTACAATCGTTATTCCTTCTATTTGAATGATTCCATCGAGGGTGGTTCCGGGTGGACCTTTACCCCCGGAATCCGTTTTTCAGCAGTTCAGGCCGAACTCGAGCGCTACTATCTTAAGAATTCCGACGCTTCGACCCTTCAAACTCCTGAAACCAAATCTTACGATGAATGGATTGGTTCCTTTCGGATAAGTAAAGAAATTGGTTCGGATACCTTCTTTTTTGCCGGACTATCCCAAGGGTTTCGGCCTCCAAGTGCCTATGATCTTACTTCTACGGACGAGACCAGCATCAACGAAGCCCCCAATGTCGATTTGTCACCAGAAAATTTTACCCAGGGAGAAGTGGGTCTTCGTGGAAATTCTGAGGCTTGGCAGTGGCAGTTCTCCTTCTATCACACTTGGATCAAAGACATGATTGTTCGCTCTCCTTATCAAGCAACAAACGGAAAAACCTTAGCCCTTAAAGCCAACGCTAATGGCTATGTGCAAGGTATTGAAATTGAACTGGGTTATGACTGGGGCTCCAACTGGAAATCCAACCTTTCTTTTTCCTGGATGGACAGTGCAATCGAACAGCTTCTGGAAAATCCCCTAGGATCGCAGATGAAGCTTGTTGACCACGATGATGACGAATCGACCGCAAAAACCCTCAAAGGCTTTGATCCGGTTGACCGTGCAACCACTCGATTAATGCCGGTTCAACTGCAATTCTTGACGGGATACTCTCCACCCGGATCCCCATGGTGGGCAGAGTTTTCCATACTTGCCGTCGGCAAAGCGGATGCCCTTTCTCTCAAGGATGAGACCGACCACTCCAGAATTCCCGATCAGGGCACGCCAGGTTATGGGCTTTTCGGACTTCGGGGTGGACATTCATTGGGCGAAAAGACCACCCTGAGCCTTGCTGCGGAAAACTTGGGTAATGTGGACTACCGGGTTCATGCTTCTGGAGTAAATGGTTCCGGGAGAAACTTCATCCTCTCCCTCTCTCACAACTTTTAGGGCACCTGGCCTGGTCCAAGCCTCTAAAATAAAAATTTCTCATCTTGGGAGATTTTGAGTGCAACTTTTTCACATTTTGGTAACTTTAAAGCTAGGTTATGAAAAAGTTCTTTCCTGTTTTTGCCTTTTTTTCGCTTCTTTTAATTTTGAGCGGAAAATCTTCCCTTGATTCGCTTACGCTTTCCTCTCAGCAAGTTGGGGAAGAGGCAGCCGCTCTAGATCGTATTTTAGGAAATGCACACCGTGAGCATAAGCTCGAAATACCCGATGATTTGGACGACGGGCAATTAGTCCGTAGAATTTATCTTTCGATTGCCGGACGAATTCCTTCCTACGCTGAAACCACTGCTTTTCTTAAAGACGGTAGTAAGAATAAAAAGGCCAAACTCATTGACTATTTATTAAAATCTCCTGCTTACGATAGCCAAATGTTTAACTGGTGGGCGGATTTGCTTCGATTACAAACCCGAATGCGTGGCGGTAATCAAATTGGTGCCGGCGAAATTTATAACCACTGGGTTCGGGAACGCATCAATGAGAATACACCTTTCGACCAAATGGCCTATTCTTTGATCACGGCCGAAGGCTACCCATGGGAAGACGGGGCCACCGGTTACTACCTTCGAGACGCCGGCATGGAACTCGATAATATGTCAAACACCACGCAACTTTTTCTCGGCACCCAAATGGTATGTGCTCAATGCCATAACCATCCTTTCGACAAATGGACCCAGCAGGAATACTATAAAATGGCCGCCTTTACTTATGGGGTTACTACCAGAATGGGTGGAAGCCTGCAAAATGATCTAAAATCTCATTTTGCTAAGATGAATAAAGGTCTGTCGACGAAGAAAAAAAAGCAGAAGGCTCAATCCAAGGAAAGCGCCGCATTGCGGAAGGCTCTTCAGGAAATGATTCAACCCCTTCGATATGGAGCCCGGCATACAACAAGACCACTTATCTTGCCCCATGATTATCAGTATGATGACGCCCAGCCAGAGGACCGGGTCTCTCCGGCACCGATTTTCGGCAAAGCACTCGAAGTCCCCAACAATGACCTCAAGGTTGATGCCTATGGTAAATGGATGAGCTCTCCTGAAAATCCACGGTTTACCAAAGTCATTGCCAATCGAATATGGAAAAAAGTTTTCGGACGGGGCTTGGTGGAACCGGTTGATGATTGGCGCGACGATACCCAAGCTTCCATACCCGAGCTTCTCGACCATTTGGAAAAACTTATGGTACGGGTTGATTACAACCTGAAAGAATTTCAACGTATCCTTTTAAATGTAAAGGCATTCGATCGTGAAGCGGTTAATTATGAAATCGCCAATGATCAGCCTTATTATTTTGAAGGCCCAATCCTCACCAGAATGTCCGCGGAACAATTGTGGGACTCTTTTATCTCTCTTGCCATCCCCTACCCCGACGAAAGGATAAGGGACCCAAAGATTATTGAGAACAAACTCGACCAATTTGCCGAATATCAGGATAAAGTTTTTAACCTCGAGCCTAAGGCCATGGTTTCCCTTGCGGGCAAAGCGGCCAAGGCAAGCAAAGGTGTACTCAGTGAAATGGAGCGGATTCAAAAGAACATTCGTGAAGCCCAAGAGGCTGATGATCGGGAAGCTGTAGCTCGCCTCCGCCGAGAATATGGGAAGGCCCGAAACGAACAGAGAAGCTTGTTTGCGAAATTAATCATGGGGGATGATTTTGATGTCCGTTCGCTTTATAACCGGGGAACAAACGGCATTGGAAAAGCAGATTCCCGATGGAAGGGCTATAACACCGGACTCATGAGAGCCTCGGAAATTACCACGCCAGCTCCCCCGGGCCACTTCCTTCGAGAATTCGGCCAGTCCGACCGGGAAATTATTGAAAATTCCAACAAGCAAGCATCTGTGCCCCAAGCCCTTACTCTTCTCAATGGAATTATATATGGTGCCGTTTTTAGTCCTCAATCACCTCTGTCCAAGAATCTTGCGCTGGCGGATACTGATGAATTTAAAATCCGTGTTCTTTTCCTATCCTTACTCAATCGAGAACCCTCGAAACAGGAAACCAAGGACTGTCTTAATTTAGTAATAAAAAAATCAACCATTCCTCCCCCGACCCTCAAAATTCCTGACCAATGGCCAAATGAGAAGAAAAAGAAATACCGTCAAAATATGGCCAAAAAATTGCAGGCACTTGCCCTGGCGGATAATAAGCGTTTCTTAGGTGTAGCTTGGGCTCTTATGAACACCAGACAATTTTCTTTCATTCAGTAAACCAAGGAAGCATCCATTGTTATGAACACTCCTACCACCCTATCAGACGAATTGAACCGCAGACGCTTTATCTCGCTCGCTGCCAAAAGCTTTCTTGGATTAAGTATTTTACCCTGGGCAAGTGACCTCAATTTGAGTGCTGCCGGATTGGGGCTTAACCGCCCTCTTAATCATGCTCCAAAAGCTAAAAATGTCATCTACCTGTACATGTCCGGAGGCATGACGCACCTGGATACTTTCGATCCTAAACCAGGCACCGAAACCGGAGGGCCTACTCAGGCAATCAAGACCAAGGCAGATGGAGTCCAACTTGCTGACAATCTTCCTCTGCTGGCTAACCATGCGGATAAAATCGCGGTCATCCGCGGGATGACTTCCACCAAGGGAGCCCATAGCCAAGGCAACTATTTCATGCATACCAGTTATGCCCAGAGATCAACCATCGTGCATCCAAGTATGGGGGCATGGATGACCAAGCTTGATGGTCGTTTCAACCCCACTCTTCCTGGTGCTGTTGTAGTCAATGGTGGAAGTCGGCATCCCTTGTCAGGCTTTCTTCCTTCCACCCATCAACCCCTTGCCGTGGGAAACCCGGACGATGGTCTGCGCCAATGTGAGATGCTTAATGGATTTACGGAAAAAGGGTTTAAAAAAAGCCTAGATCTTTCCAACCAGCTTGATCGTGGCTTTATTGAAAAGTACGACCTAAACAAAGTTAAAGCTTATTCTGATATGTATGATCAAGCAGTACGCTTGATGAAAAGCAATGACTTGAAGGCTTTTGATTTAAAGGAGGAAACCCAATCCACTCGTGAAGCCTACGGCGATGACAATTTCGGCCAAGGAGTTCTTCTGGCAAGAAGACTGGTCGAAAGACAGGTTCGATTTGTAGAAGTTCAACTTGGTGGTTGGGATACGCACCAAAATAATTTTACCCGCGTTCCTGAACGTTGCGCTATTTTGGACCAAGCACTTTCCGCCTTACTAAACGATTTATCGAACCGCGGGATGCTGGATGAAACCTTAGTCGTTCTGGCTTCAGAATTTGGACGCACCCCAACAATCAATGTTAACGAAGGACGCGATCATTATCCAAAAGCATTTTCCTGCATGCTTGCGGGTGGTGGTATTAAGGGAGGTCAAATCTGGGGCAAAACCGACGAAGAGGGAAGAGAAGTCATTGAACAAAAAGTGGAAATTCCAGATTTGAATGCAACCATCGCCTATGCATTAGGTCTACCCTTAGACCAAATTATCTATTCCCCAACCCGGCGTCCTTTTACCCTTTCAGATAAAGGAAATCCATTGGTCGAGTTAATTTGAACCTTTTCCAATCACAGTTTCTTATTTAAGTTTTTGTATCGACCTCGATTGAATCGATGGCAATAATTCCTTTTTTTTAATAATCTTATAACCCCACTCCACATAATGAAGTATTTTGCGTATGCACTGCTCATGCTTCCACTCGTTATGACTGAAGCAAAATCTCTTGATTCTGAAAATACACTTACTATTACCTTAAAGGACGGACCTGTTGTCATAGAACTCTTTCCTGACAAGGCGCCCAAGCATGTTGAGCGAATCAAAAAATTAGCCTCATCAGGTAAATACGATGGCGTTGCCTTTCATCGGGTCATTGAAGGTTTCATGGCTCAAACTGGAGACATTCAATATGGCAAAAAGGGGGATTTCAACTCAGGAAGAGTGGGTACTGGAAGTTCTGACCTAGCTGACTTGGATGAAGAATTCAATGATACAAAACATGTCAAGGGTACTTGCTCCATGGCCCGCTCATCGAGCCCAAACAGTGCGAATAGCCAATTCTTTATTTGTTTAGAACCAGCCCCCTTTTTAGATCGTCAATATACGGTTTGGGGACAAGTTATCGATGGCATGGAATTTGTTGATAAGATCAAACTTGGGTCTTCAAGGGATAACGGTTCGGTGGAGGATCCGGATTTCATGATTAAGGTATCTGCTGGTTCATCAAAACCTTCCAAAAAAGCAAAACCTTCCAAGAAGTAGAGATAACAGACTGCTCTCTATCAGAGCGAAGGACCGGTTATTTCGTCACAAACGATGTGGTAAAGTCCGACAAAGAATTCTTCGTCCCACCTTTCTTCCACGGTTAACTCTCCAGTTATTCGAATAATTCGGTCCATCATTACTTCGGCCCCTTGCTCAGCAGACACCACAATCCAACCATTTGCCTCGGGTGCCTGCCCAAAACAACAACTCATCTGATCGGGAAGGAGCAGAAACTCCCTCAATTCATTATTCTCATCTACAATCGTGGGGATCATAAATCCTTCAATGGCAACCTTTGTATTTGAAACCTTCCTCAGTTTTTTGGGAACTCTTTGTGCATAGGCGGAAAAGTCAAATTCCTTACCATCTCTTTCCCAATCCACAGAGTATTCAAAATCCGTAAGGTCACGAAACGCAATGGATCTATAGGCACCATCTGGCTCTAAAGGTGGAAGCGTACCAAAATCTTCAACAAAAGACTGGTTTTGGTCGGTTGTTTTCTTCCCATCCACCACAACCCCTTGGAAAACTTCAACTTCTTCTGGTTCTATTTTAGCTGGGGTGGTGCCGGGGTCCTGAGAAACTAATGCCCGGGATTCATTGATGTCAGGGACTTTTTTCTTATTTGAATCTTCAAGAATTGGTTCACCGACTATTTTAAAAACATCAACCTCTTCCCCCGAAGGATCACTTTCGCTACAGGCCCCCAAAAGAAAAAGGACGAGCCACGCAAAAGTCGTAAAAATTATTGGTTTCATAAATTAATCCAAGAATAGAACTCTATGTAATAATTTTCAGATTCTCCGACAATTCATTTTTATAAGCCTGAAAAGATGGAAGAATTCCACTGATTAATCCCAAAACTAAAACCGAACCAAAAAGATAAAATATCATGGGGTCAAAACTGAAACTATTCATCATGACTCCGGTATTTTCACGAATTAGGCTGAATGAAATAAGATTAATTAAGTAATGAAAAGCTACCCCCCCAACACCACCCAAAAATGCCAAGGTCAAGGATTGAAAAAGTACAATACTTGTAACCACCATTCTACTTGCTCCCAGGCATCTTAATATAGCAAATTCTCTTTTCTTTTCGTTCATCGAGGTCCTCAGGGATAATATAATTATGAACACACCAATAATAGCAACCAGACCAGCTACCATCTCTAAAACTTTTTGAAACCAGCTAAACTTGTCAAAAAAACTGCTCAGAGTGGAAGCAATCGGCCATGCGAGTGTGGCAACATTTCCTTGCTTATTATATTTTGTGTGAAGTGAGAACCCCGCCGCCCCCTTCAGCTTCAACAATACCGCACTCAGAGAATGAGCCATGGTGGGATCATGTCCTTCCATTAATTGAATGCCCTTGATCGGGATCCAGATTACACGATCTGTAGGAGTCCCCGTAGGTTCGAGAATCCCAACCACCACATAGATGTCCTCGTGTTTATTTTCTTCCTTAAAGTCAAGTCCATGGTATGGATGAAATTGATCCCCTAGCTTAAGACCAATTTGATCGGCGACAAAAGAACCGACTAGAGCCTCCTTGGCCATCGAAGAAAAAATTCGTCCCCCCGGTTTTATTTCATAAGAGCGACCAGAACTCCATTCATGTTTCTCAAATAAATCGGGCTCTGTTCCGACCAATCGATAGCCCAGATAATTGTCTCCTACCGCGATGGGATAAGCCTCCTTGACCCCTTTGTTACTTTTTATCAGTTCATATTGTTCCCAGGTCAAGTTACCTGGTGAGTCTTCAATGTGAAAAAGAGAATTCAAAATGATTTGTAATTTTGAACCTCGGGCACCCAAGACCGCATCAAAACCACTGGTAGAGATATGAAAGGCACGCCTCGTTTCCTGATTAATCTTCCATGTGCTCAACACCAGCCCCCCCGCCATGGAGATCGAGAAAATGGCAAGGAAGGAAGAAAGGGCATGCCTTTGAATGCTGCGAAGGGCTAAAAATAAAATAACTTGTAGACCCGGCTTAATCATTTTTGAAAAGAGGATTTTCTTCAACTCGGTTTAGATCCGACCAATTCATTTTGGTTTCAAAAGAGGAGATAACCTTAGGGTCATGACTAACAATAATCATACTGGCTTCATTCACCTCACATAATTCTTTAAGAATATCCAAGGAAACTTGAGTGTTTCGCTCATCTAAATTGCCCGTGGGCTCGTCCGCCAATATTAGGGAAGGCTGGTTAACCACTGCCCTAGCCAGGGCAACCCTTTGTTGCTGGCCAATCGATAACTCATTAGGTTTATGATTCATCCGCTCTGCTAATCCCACAACCTTTAATAATTCTTTTGCTCTGGACGAATCGACTTTACCCGCAAAAGACATCGCTACCAACAAGTTTTCCAATGCGGTGCAACCCTGTAACAAGTGAAAGGATTGAAATATATAACCCATGGACTTAGCCCGAAGTTGGTCTCTTTGATTTTCGTCTAGTTGATGGAGATAGCTTCCCGCAAACTTTAAGGTTCCATGGTCTGGAGCAAGGATTCCCGCAATCAGGTTAAGAAATGTGGTTTTGCCAGATCCGCTATCTCCGTATAATGCAAGTATTGATCCGTGGTCCAAAAAAAATTCGCTTACATCAACGACAGGGATGGGTTTACCTTCATCATCGCGATAGCTTTTTTTTAAATTTTCTAACCTCAACATGATATTCGCCTAATCGTTACTTCAAATGCCAATAATAGCAAGAAATCAGATCCTCCTAAAAGTTAATTTTGAGGTGAAAGAGTTGACGATTTTGAGTTGAATACAAGTATAGAGTTCATGCGTCTATTGTTCTTATCCTTCTTGGTTTGCTTCCACTTATTATGGAATAAAGGATACGGGCAAAATGCCTTAAAAACCAAGTACAGGGAATGGCTTGAAGATGATGAACGGATCGAAGTAAGTTCATGGTACGCTGAAACTGAAATAGAATTTGAAAAGGATTGGTCTTTTGAATTTCTGGGTACGGTAGATGCATGGTCTGGAGCCACGCCAAACGGGTTACCACCAGAGGAAAGTGATCCAGGCAAACCCAATGAATGGTTGAATGTAGTTCCGGAAGAAATTCGAAAGGCTGGCCTATTTACCATCCGAAAAGAAGTTCCGGAATATAACTTTAGTTTTGAGTATGGCATCAGCGATGAGCCAGATTATCTATCGAGAAGTTATGCCCTTCAGTATTCCTACAAGCTAGCCGCCGAAACATTACTTTTAAATGCCGGCATTTCTTTCCAGGATGATTCTGTCCAAAATGCGGATGGTGCCTTTGTCGAAAAAACCACCCCAACCATTACCTTCGGTTTAAATCGGATTTTGGATAAATTCACTAGTTTTACCCTGAATTTGTCCTATTCCTGGCCGAGTGGTTACCTAAGCGATCCTTACAAAGGGGTTCCTGCAAATGAAAGGTTTGCTTCGGTTCCAGATGAGGTTTTTCTTTTCAAAGAAAACCGTCCAGACCAAAGGGAAATCTTTGTCCTTTATTCAGAAATTTCACGATATTTTGAGAGCTTGGCACTGGG
>Ga0213863_10000019_pt1 | contig 136514 bp, 134 predicted proteins | sample PICome_8_FD_160128 | JGI IMG/M metagenome (GOLD analysis project Ga0213863, IMG submission 160128) | Coastal seawater microbial communities near Pivers Island, North Carolina, United States - PICO497 | ecosystem: Environmental > Aquatic > Marine > Coastal | place: USA: North Carolina...
AAGCAGCTGCAGAAGAAGCTTTGAATGGAACGCAGAACTTTATAAAAATACGATCAGATGCATTTAAAGAAAGAAGGGATTTTGTTGTAAAAAAACTTAATTCTATAAAAGGTCTTTCTTGCAAAAATCCAGAAGGTGCATTTTATGTTTTTCCTAGTTGTAAAGATTGCATTGGAAAAAAAGATGTAAATAAAAAAGAAATTATAAATGATACAGATTTTGTCACTTCGTTATTGGAAAACACAGGCGTGGCTGTTGTTCAAGGATCTGCTTTTGGAAAAGAGGGGTATTTTAGAATTTCTTACGCAACTTCTCTGAAGAACCTTTCTAAGGCCTTAGATAAAATCGAAGAGTATTGTAAGCAACTATCTTAGTTTTTTTCAGATAATAATTTTTCAGCCTCTAAAGCTGCCATGCATCCCATACCCGCTGCTGTAACTGCTTGACGATATGTTTTGTCTTTTACATCTCCGGCTGCAAAAACTCCCTTGATGTTTGTTTTGGTAGAGTCTGAATCTGTGAGAATATACCCTTCGGCATCCATGTTAATTTGGTCTTTAAAAATTTTAGTTGCTGGATCATGACCAATTGCAACAAAAACACCATGAGTATCTAATTGTTTAGTACTTTTGTCTTTTGTGTTTTCGAGCAACACCCCCGTAACTCCTTTTGGATTGTCAGTACCCAGTATTTCTTTTACTGCACTGTCCCAAATAATATCAATTTTTGGATGGGAAAGAATTTTTTTTTGTAAAAGCTTTTCTGCTCTCAAGCTGTCTCGTCGATGAACCAATGTTACTTTAGATGCAAACTTGGTTAAAAATAAAGCCTCTTCAACTGCCGCATTACCTCCACCCACAACCATTACTTCTTTGTCTTTGTAAAAAAAACCATCGCAGGTAGCGCACGCAGAAACTCCAAATCCTCTGAATTTAGTTTCACTTTCTAAATTAAGCCATCGAGCCTGTGCCCCTGTAGATATAATCACAGAATCTGCTGTGTATGCAGTTCCACTCTCTCCAATTAATGTAAATGGATTGTTAGAAAAATTTACTTCTTTAATCATATCATTTTTAAAAATAGTACCGACGGCTTCAGCTTGTTTTCTCATTTCCTCCATGAGCCATGGTCCTTGTATTACATCTGAAAATCCCGGATAGTTTTCTACATCTGTAGTGGTAGTCAATTGACCTCCAGGCTCCATTCCAGAAATGAGGATTGGTTTAAGCATGGCTCTAGCGGCATAAATTGCAGCAGTATACCCAGCCGGACCAGATCCTATAATCAATACTTTTGAATGTGACTCTTTATTTTGACTCATTTATTAAGTTTATTATCAGTAAAATTAATTTAGGTATATATGTCTTGATGAAAAATATTAATGCTTGGTTATTAACAGAGGGAGCTCATGGTATGGTTAGCCAAGTGGAAGGGCTGGCCAAAGCTCTTAACGTAAATTTTACTCACAAAAAAGTAGTAACCAATTCTTTTTGGAGTTTAGTCCCACCTTCAATAACACCCGCAAGTAAAAATACTTTTAATTTTTCTAGTATTGTAGAAGATCTTTTAACGAAAAAAAATCCAACAGTTCTAATTTCTTGTGGAAGAAAAAGTGTTATTCCCTCTATTGTACTTAAGAATTATTTATATAAAAAAAATAAAACAAAAATTTTTAATATTCATATTCAGAATCCAAAAGTACATATTGATAATTTTAATTATATTGTTGCTCCAGAGCATGACCAGCTACAAGGAGAAAATGTTATTCAATCCAAAGGAGCTATTCACTACATTACAGATGAAGAGATACAAGGTGCTAAAGCTTTGACTGAAGATAAAAATATTTTAACTATTATCCTTGGGGGGCCAACCAAGCATTACCATTTTTCATTGGAGGAGTTGAAAGATTTATTTAATAAAGTAGAGTTACTTTTCCTTAATAAGGTTCAAGAAATTAAAATTGTATCCTCAAGAAGAACGCCACAATCAATAATACATTTTTTGCAAGATAAATATAAAGACAACCCAACAATCATTGTAGATTCTTCTCTGTCTAGAAAAAATTATGTTCAAGCCCTTGCGCAGGCTAAAAAAATTATTGTTACCTCCGATTCTATATCTATGTTGTCCGAGGCGGCTACTACAGGAGTGCCTATTTATTTAGCTAAATTAAAATCTTATAAAAATGACCATCGATTTTCTAATTTTTTAGAATCGTTTAAAAAACTTAATATAATTAAAGATTTAGAGACAAAAGAAGAGAACTGGACTTATGATAAGCTTTATGAGACTAAAAGAATTGCTGAATTATTAAAAAATAAAATTATATTATCATGAGCTTTTTAAGTTCTGTTCAAAATCAATCAAATAAACTACACGATCCTTTTGTGCACTGGGAGTTTAACAACCCTCTTACGGAAGAGATGATTGATGAAATATATAACACGCAGATTGATGATCCTGCTAGATATGAAATTAACTACGATGGAACGAGAGCTATAGATGGTGGTGATGGACATTTTAGAGAAGGAATTTCAGATGGTGGGAAGGCATTAAAATTTAGATGTTTTTTAGAAAAACATAACACACAAGAATTTCCAAAATTATTTAACCTTGTTCAAGAACTGCAGTCTAAAAAAACACATGAATATATTGGTTCTTTAATTGGCAAGGATTTATCCAAATCCTATGTTCGACTAGAAGTAATTTGCGATCGAAAAGGTTTTTGGTTAAAACCTCATTGTGACATTAAAGAAAAATTACTTTCCTGCCTTCTTTTTGTAAATCGTTTTGGGGAGTCTGAAGATCTTGGAACAGATTTTTATAACTCCAAACTAGAACTAGTTAAAACGGTTCCTTATAAAAACAATTATGGTTATTTTTTCAGCAGTGACAAGAATAGCTGGCATGGAATGGAAAAAAAAGAAATCCAAAAAGATAGAAGATGTATACAAATAAATTATGTTACTTTTAAAACTGACTGGCCCGCATTATAGGCCTACAGATCCTGAATGGGCATAACTCCCATTTTTTTATTTTTCATTGATATAATCGCTTCCGTACAAGCAATTGCTCCTGCTAGTGTGGTGAAGTAAGGAATACCATTATTAAGTGCGGATCTTCTCAAAGACCTTGAATCTTCTATAGATTTTTTCCCTGAAGTTGTATTGATCACAATTGATATTTTTTTATCATCTAAATATTCTACTACGTGCGGAGATCCCTGAGTGGCTTTGTTGATTTTTTTACAATCAATATTTTCAGAATTTAAAATTTCAGCAGTGCTATTGGTAGCTAATAGGGTAAATCCTAGTTTTGCTAATTTTTTGGCGAAGTTTTTTATATGAGGCTTGTCTTTATCGTTTACAGATATAAACACAGTACCTTCTTTAGGTAATGTATTGCCTGCAGAGATTTGGCTTTTAGCGTAAGCCATGCCAAAGTCTGTATCTATTCCCATAGACTCTCCTGTAGATTTCATTTCAGGACCTAAAATAGTATCCACTTCTGGAAATTTGTTAAAAGGAAATACTGCCTCTTTCACAGAAAAAGTTTTTAAATTTTTGTTTGGTACATTTAAATCCTTAAGTAGCAAGCCAGACATTACTTTGGTTGCTATTTTTGCTACAGAAATATTGGAAGCTTTAGAAACAAAGGGAACAGTTCTACTTGCTCTTGGATTTACTTCTAAAACATAAATATTTTTACCCTGTATAGCAAATTGTATGTTGATTAATCCCACAACCCCAATGTTGATAGCTAATTTTTTAGTTTGTACCTTTACCTCATTGATTATTTCTTCTGAAAGAGAGTAGGGTGGTATACAGCAAGCAGAATCTCCAGAGTGAATTCCAGCTTCCTCAATATGCTCCATAACCCCGGAAACAAAAACATTCTCCCCATCACAAATAGCATCTACATCTACTTCAATTGCGTCATTTAGAAAACGGTCTAGTAAAACAGGATTATTTCCCGAAACTTTTACAGCTTCTTGAATATACCTTGTTAGCTGCTCATCATCATGAATAATTTCCATAGCTCTTCCACCTAAGACGTATGAAGGTCTAATTACGAGAGGGTATTTAATTTTTTTTGCAATTTCAAAAGCTTCCTCTTTAGATCTAGCCAAGCCATTCTCAGCTTGTTTCAAGCCAAGTTGGTTTATTAAATTACTAAATCTTTCTCTATCTTCAGTGAGATCAATAGAATCTAAGGGGGTTCCTAAAATTGGATAGCCATTATCGTGAATGGCTTTTGCCAATTTCAAAGGAGTCTGACCGCCAAACTGAACAATCACTCCTTTTAATTTTCCTTTTGAGCTTTCCTTCTTTAAAATTTCCAAAACAAATTCTTCAATCAGTGGCTCAAAATAAAGCCTATCGCTAGTATCATAATCAGTAGATACTGTTTCTGGATTACAATTAATCATAATTGTTTCGTAGTCCAATTCACTTAATGCATAACTTGCCTGACAACAGCAGTAATCAAATTCAATTCCTTGCCCTATTCTGTTAGGACCACCACCAATAATTACTACTTTTTCTTTTTCAGTTGGATTAGATTCACAATCATTTGAGTCATCAATGCCGGTATCGTATGTTGAATACATATAGGGAGTTTGAGAATCAAACTCAGCAGCACATGTATCAACTTTTTTATAAACAGGAACAATTCCTAACTTATTTCTTTTTATAATAATTTCAGATAAGGGCTTATTGGTTAATATAGATATCTGCTTATCGCTAAAGCCAGAGGATTTAATAAATTTAAAAAAACCTTTGTTTTCTAGAGCATCAGATTTTTTTATCTCTTTTTCAATATCAACAATTTCCTTAACTTGCTTTAAAAACCAAGGGTCAATTTTAGTTATTGCGTGTATTTCTTCTGCTGAAAAGCTCATTCTAAAAGCCTCTGCCACATAAAGTATTTTTTGAGGAATGTTTTCAGCAAGCTTTTTTTTCAAATCCTCTTTATTGATAGAAATAGAATCTAAACCATCTAACCCCACCTCTAAGGAGACCAGTGCTTTTTGCAAAGATTCTTTAAAATTTCTTCCAATGGCCATTGTTTCACCAACAGATTTCATAGCAGTGCCAAGCTCTGCTTTTGATTTTTGGAATTTTTCAAATGCAAATCTGGGTATTTTGGTTACAACATAATCAATGGTTGGCTCAAATGATGCTGGAGTGTTTCCGGTGATGTCATTTGTGATTTCATCAAGAGTATAGCCAATAGCTAACTTTGCAGCTACTTTTGCTATTGGAAAACCAGTGGCCTTAGAAGCAAGCGCAGAAGATCGAGATACCCTTGGATTCATTTCGATTACAATCATTCTTCCATCTTTAGGATTAATTGCAAATTGAACATTCGAACCTCCTGTTTCGACTCCTATTTTTCTCAAACAACTAATAGATGCATTTCTCATTACTTGATATTCTTTGTCAGTTAAAGTTAAGGCAGGAGCAACTGTCATAGAGTCACCAGTGTGAATACCCATAGGATCTACATTTTCAATGCTGCAAATAATTATGCAATTATCTTTTTTGTCTCGAACGACTTCCATTTCAAACTCTTTCCATCCTACCAAAGACTCTTCTACAAGAACTTCATGAGTTGGAGATAAGGAGAGTCCATTTTTTAATATTTTTAAGTATTCTTCTTCTGTATTTGCAACTCCTCCACCAGTTCCACCCAAGGTAAAAGAAGGTCTAATAATTACAGGAAGATTTATTTCTTCTAAAATTTTTTTAGCTTGGTCAAAAGAAGTACAAATTGCTGATCTTGCAGATTCCAAACCTATTTCATTCATGTGTTTTTTGAACTTCTGTCTGTCCTCTGCTTTGTCGATCGCTTCTGCATTGGCTCCAATAAGCTCAATATTGTATTTTTTCAGTATGCCTTTTTTGTGCAGTAACATTGCTGCATTTAAACCTGTCTGGCCTCCCATAGTTGGTAGGATTGCATCTGGCTTTTCTATTCTAATAATTTCTTCTAAAATTTCAGTTGTAATTGGTTCTATATAAGTTTTATCAGCAACATTTGGATCGGTCATAATAGTTGCTGGATTAGAATTAATTAAAATAACTTTATAGCCCTCCTCTTTCAGTGCTTTACATGCCTGAGTTCCAGAGTAGTCAAATTCACAAGCCTGCCCAATAACAATCGGTCCGGCTCCAATAATTAATATAGTTTTAAGGTCATTTCTTTTTGGCATTATATTTTATAACTTTTATAAATTGTTTGAATAGGTAATTACTATCATGAGGTCCTGGACTTGCTTCTGGATGATATTGCACAGAGAAAGCAGATCTATCGTTGCAAGAAATCCCTTCAATACTACCATCAAATAAAGATACATGAGTTATATCTATGTCTTTAGGCAAAGTTGATCGGTCAATTTCAAAACCATGATTTTGCGAGGTGATTTCTACTTTTTCAGTAAGTAAGTTTTTAACAGGATGATTTGCGCCCCTGTGACCTTGGTGCATCTTTTTAGTTGTGCAACCTAGTGCGTGACCAAGCAATTGATGCCCCAAACAAATCCCAAAAATAGGAATTTGTTTCTCTAGTATTTTTTGGATACAATTTTTAGCAAATATAGATGTTGCAGCTGGGTCTCCTGGACCATTTGATAAAAAAATACCATCAGGATTTAATTTTTCAATTAACTCAAAAGAACTATCAGCAGGAACAACCGTTATTTTGCAGTCTAGATTAGAAAAATTTCTTAAAATATTTTTTTTAACCCCATAATCAATTGCCACGACATGAACTAAGTGCTTGTTATTTTTGTTATACCCGGTTTGCTTATCCCAAAGAGCCGTATCCTCCCATTGGTAGGGTTTTTTGCAACAAACCTTTAATGTTAAGTCCAACCCCTTTAACCCTCCCCACTGTTTGCACTGCTCTAAATAAAAATCTTTCTTATTGGAATTGGATTTGTCATGCACAATAGTCCCTTTCATGGAGCCTTTTTTTCTAATTAAGTTAGTTAGTGCTCTTGTGTCTATTCCTGAAATTCCAACAGTGTTATTTTTTTTAAGCCAAACATTCAAATTTTCTAAAGATCGGTAGTTAGATGGATCTGTAATTTCTTTTCCAAAAACTACTCCTTTTAACCATATTTTGTCAGATTCAATATCTTCCAAGTTAGTACCAACATTTCCAATATGGGGAAAAGTAAAATTAATAATTTGATCTGAATAGGAAGGGTCTGTGATAATTTCTTGGTAACCAGTCATTGATGTATTAAAACAAACTTCACCAACAGCATGCGATTCTGCCCCCAGTCCAAAACCTCTAAAAGTGGTTCCGTCTTCTAAAACTAAAATACCTGTGGATTGTTGATTGTATAAATATTCAGATTCTGCGGTTATTTCTTTATTTAACAAAAATACAACTCATAGGTTAAAGAATCATTTGTGTAAAAAAAACTTTGGCGGAACATATGAAAAAGACTTAAACTCGTCAAGCAACTAAAGTAGAATAGTGTATAAAAATTCCAATGTCAGAAATATTTAAAAAAATAAACCTATCTTTGAACGAAGCAATAAAGTCAAAAAACTCCGACAGAGTTTTAACCCTTAGATCCATAGTGTCTCAAAAAAAAGATAAAGAAATTGAGCTGAGAACAGGAGATCAAAAAGAAATCTTAGATGCTGACATCACAAATATTTTGAACAAAATGATGAAACAAAGGAAAGAGTCCATTGAAATGTATGAAAAAGGTGGAAGACAAGATTTGATAGAAAAAGAAAAGTCAGAAATTACAATTATAAAAGAATTTTTGCCAGAACAGATGAGCGATGATGAGGTTACAAAAGCTTGCAATCAAGCTATTTCAGATTCTTCTGCGCAAAGCATCAAAGACATGGGAAAAGTAATGACAGTTTTAAAAAGTAAGTATTTAGGAAAAATGGACTTTGCAAAAGCAGGAAAGATTTTAAAAGAACAGCTACAAGGATAATGAAGTATCCAAAATCATATCTTGAAGAAATTACACAAAGGCTAAAAGTATCAGATATTGTTGGGTCTACAGTTAAGCTCACTAAGAGAGGCAAGGAATTTGTAGGATTGTCTCCGTTCACCAATGAAAAAACACCTTCTTTTACAGTTAATGATGAAAAAGGTTTTTATCATTGTTTCAGTAGTGGTGAGCATGGAGGTATTTTTGACTTTTTAATAAAAATTGAAAAGCTTACTTTTGGTGACGCAGTTAGAAGATTGGCTTCCAAAGCAGGAATGTCGGAATATAAGTTTTCAAAATTAGATGTGGAAACTGAAAAAAAAGTAAAACGATCTGAAAAAATTTTTCAATTATTTTTTAATTATTGTCACAAAAATATTTTTACAGAAGAAAATAAAAGTCATTTAGATTATCTATTAAATAGATCTTTAAAAAAAGCTACTATAGAAAATTTTCAATTAGGTTTTTGTGATGATGGCAATCGTGCAAGTAATCATTTTTTAAAACTTGGATATCACAAAAAAGAATTGATTGAGACAGGGTTGTTTTATTTACACGAGCAAAAAAATATTTTAATTCCAAGATTTAAAAATAGAATTATTTTTCCTATTAAGAATTTATTTGGAGAGTTTATTGGTTGTGGCGGAAGAACAGTACTGTCTTCAGTTCCAGCAAAATATATCAATTCTCCAGAAACTATTTTTTTTAAAAAAGGAAATAACCTATACAATTTTAATAATGCTAAAAGTGAAAATAAAAATACAGATTATCTTTTGATCGTTGAGGGTTATATGGATGTAGTTAGCCTATACAACCACGATATCAAGAATGTGTGTGCATCCCTGGGAACTGCCATTACTGACAACCAAATAAACCTAGCATGGAGAAATTTTAAAAATATTATTATTTGCTTTGATGGAGATAAGAGTGGTGCTGCTGCTGCTTACCGCGCAGCGGAAAAACTTATCAAAATATCAAAAGCAAATCACACAGTTTCATTTATGATCATGCCCCAAGGTCTAGATCCAGATGACTATGTTGGTAAGTTTGGAAAAGATGGCTTTAACAGTTTAGTTAAGAAAAAAAAAGATATTACAGAATTTATATTTGAATATACTACTAAGCAGCTACATGATTATAGCGCCTCCTCACTTGCAGATTTAGAAAAAAGACTAATGGATATTGCAGATACAATTGAAGATGTGATTATCAAAAAATACTATAAAGGATTTTTTAAAAATAAAATTTTTGAAAATTTAATTAAAAAAAATAAAAATAATCTCAACAAGTTTCAGATCTCTAACAAGTTTGATATTGATAGACTGGAGATGTCGGAACTGGAAGTGAAGGAATTTTCTTTATGTCAGTTATTAATTAAATTTCCTAAATTGTTGGAAAAAAATATAGAAAGAATATCAGAAATAGACCTCAGCTTAGAGCTTACTAAAAAAATCCGTACCACTCTTCTGGATATTTCTCTCAATGGAGATAATTGCAATTATGAAAAAATCAAAGAAATTTTGCTTGGTGCTAACATTCAAAATATAGGCACTTTTTTGAAATTTGTGGATGCAAACTCCTTTATGACTAATGTCGATGCCGATACTTTTGTAAGCTTAATTGAAGACTACGAGCTACAATTAAAGAAAATTCAAAAAGATAAGAAAATAGAGGAGTTGGAAAAATCATTTTCTTCCAATATGAGCGAACAGGCTTTAGATGAGCTAATTTCGCTAAAAAACAGTAATAATTTATAGATTTATCTTTTCAAATTTTGAAAAAAAAATATAAGTTCCAAAGGAAAAACGTGGAAAAATTAATATCCAAATCATTTGAACGACTAATGGAAAAAGGCCTTAGCAGGGGCTTTATTACCTATGAGGAATTGCAAAAATCTTTAGGAAAAAGAAATGCAAATGTTGAAAGTTTAGAAAAATCTGTTTTACATATATTCGATCAAGCAATTTGTTTTGTTAAAAAGAAATCTGATTTTAAAGTTAAAAAATTAGAATCTGAGACATCTAAGCAGCCAAAAAATCAAGATAGAAGCGACGACCCTATTAGAATGTATCTTCGTGAAATGGGTGGAGTGGAGTTATTATCCAGAGAGGGTGAGATTGCAATTGCAAAAAGAATAGAGTCTGGAAAATATGTAATGGTAAGCTCTTTATCAGAAAGTCCAGTTACAGCAAAAAAAATATTTGAGTGGGAAGAAAGACTAATCAATAACGAAATGTTAGTGAGGGATATTATTGATCTTGATACTAATTTTTTAGATGACGATAAATTAAAAAAATCAATTAAAGAAAAAAAAGAAAAAGAAGAAAAGTTAAAGAAAAAAGAATCTAAGGAAAAAGGTGAAGAAACTAATGACACAACTGCTGATATTGTAGATGATGATGACGAATTTAATATTTCATTAGCTTCTTTAGAGATTGAACTAAAGCCAAAGATCTTAGAAACTTTTAAAAATATTTCAAAAAATTATAGAAAATTAATAGCCTATCAAGAAGAGAGCTTGCAATGCATATTGAGCGGTCAAAAATTTTCCGACAGTAAGAAGAAAAATTACGAAAAAATTAAAAAAGAAATCATGGAAGAGATGCTTGGTTTGCAATTTAATCAAGTAACTCAAGAAGATCTAGTCGCTTTGAATTATAATGAAAATAAAAAAGCAATCAATCTAGATGGGGATTTAATGCGTGCGGCTCTTAAATATGGAATTTCAAGAGATGATTTTATTAAATTTTATGTTGGCAACGAGCTAAATCCTAATTTTGAATCTTTTTTAAGTGGAGATAAAAATTGGTCTAAATTTTTTAAGAACGAACAAAAATTATTTAAGGTATCAAGAGAAAAACTTACAGAGTTAAGTAAAAATATTGGAATTTCTATTTCAGATTTTAAAATTTTAGTAAATAAAATTAAAAAAGGTGAAAGAGAGTCGAGAATTGCAAAGAAAGAAATGATCGAGGCCAATTTGAGATTGGTGATTTCTATTGCAAAAAAATATACTAATCGTGGGCTTCAATTTTTAGACTTAATTCAAGAGGGAAATATTGGTTTAATGAAAGCCGTTGATAAATTTGAGTATAGAAGAGGGTATAAATTTTCAACTTACGCAACTTGGTGGATTAGACAGGCAATAACAAGATCTATTGCTGATCAGGCAAGAACAATTAGAATTCCAGTCCACATGATAGAAACAATTAATAAAATTGTAAGAACTTCTAGACAAATGATGAGTGAGTATGGAAGAGAGCCTACCCCTGAAGAGCTATCTAAAAAATTAGCCATGCCTTTGGAAAAAGTTAGAAAAGTTCTTAAAATTGCAAAAGAGCCAATATCATTAGAAACTCCAGTGGGAGATGAAGACGATAGTAGCTTAGGAGATTTTATTGAGGATACTAATGCTTTAATTCCTGTGGATGCAGCAATTCAAACAGGGTTAAAAAATTCAACCACAAAAGTTTTAGCATCTCTTACACCAAGAGAAGAGAGGGTATTAAGAATGAGATTTGGTATTGGAATGAATACTGACCACACCTTGGAAGAGGTTGGGCAGCAGTTCTCTGTTACCCGAGAGCGAATTAGACAAATTGAAGCCAAAGCTCTCAGAAAACTTAAGCATCCAAGTAGATCAAGACAGTTAAAAAGTTTTTTAGACAATTAATCTATTTTTCTTTTTTTTAAGAGGTGGTATAAAAAATTTAAGGGCCTGTAGCTCAGTTGGTTAGAGCCCCCCGCTCATAACGGGGTTGTCCGGGGTTCAAATCCCTGCGGGCCCACCAAAATTCATGAAAAAACCTAATTTTCAAAGCTATCTATTACTTTTTATTCTTGCCGCCATATGGGGGTCAGCTTTTTTTAACTACAAAATTGTCCTAAGAAGTTTTGATATTTTTACCTTAGCTTCCGGAAGACTATTTTTCGCAAGTATATTTTCAGTTGCTATATCAGTTTTTTTTTTAAGCTCAGTAAAATTAAAAGATTTTTATTCCAGAGATTTTTATTGGTTCTTGTTAATTGGGCTAATAAATTACGCTATTCCTTTTGTGTTTATCGCAATTGGTATTGATAAAATGAGCAGTGGATTGGCTGCATTACTTATGTCGGCTGGACCTTTTTACGCGATCATTCTGTCCCATTTTCTTACGGATGATAAGTTTAATAGATTTAAATTTATAGGAACTTGCATTGGTTTTTTGAGTGTTTCAATTTTAGTTTATGACCAAATCTATATTACTGAAAATACTAATTTAATTTCTGTTTTGTTTGTGATGGGTGCATCATTTTTTTATATTATTGGAGGTTTGATAATAAAAAAAATTACTTCTAGATATAACAATGAAACCATAACCTGTTTTTCCATGATATGGGCAACTTTATTATTAGCTCCAATTACTTTTTATTTTAACTACAATTTAATTGGAATGACATTTTATATAGAAAGTTTTTATAGCCTAATTTATCTGGGAATTGTTTCGACTGCGATTGCTTTTTACATAAGAGCAAAACTAATTATAAACAATGGATTGGTATTTATGTCCCAAGTTTCATTGTTACTGCCAATTTTCGGTGTTTTTTTTAGCTATCTTTTTTTAAAAGAAGCATTTTACCCAAGCATGTCAATCTCATTAGTATTTTTGATTATGGGTCTATTTATTTTGCAAAAAGGGTATAAAAAAAATAAGCCTTAGTTATTGGCAATATATTCGTTTAGACTTTGAATCAGTCCTTCAAACTTTTTATTAGCAATGATGGAAGCAAACTCTTCTCTTTGGGTTCTGGCCAGGCTCAATCCTTCCACAACTAAGTCTCGTATGATTAAATTACCATCCACTAAAAATACTCTCCAATCAACAGCAATTTCTTGCTTATCTTTTAATGATACAATTTTAGAATTAACCAGAACATAGTTATCACTAATTTTTTTAGAACCCGTTATTTTTACTTCTTGGTCTGAGTAGTCCTTTAGTTTATTGGATAAGTTTTTAGAAAAAAAAACTTTAAAAGTAGAGACAAATTCAGAAATTTGTTTATCAGAAAGGTTTTTTCTTTCCTGACCAAGAGTGTATTTTGCCAAACCTGCCACATCAACTGTATTGAGGGCTAATTTTTCTAACTGTTTCCTTTTATCTTTGTCACTAATAGCCTTATCAAGAATGATTTTTTTTGCATTCTGAGTTGTTTCTAAAATAAAATTCTCAGCATTTTTTTCAAAAGCAAGACTGCTATTCGAGAAAAATACAATCAAAGCTAATGATAGTACTATTTTTTTTATCATGTATTTAAATTAGTTCTTTATTTAAAATTTTTCCACTCATCTTCTGATCCGGATGAATTGGAAATAAGGTTTTCTCTTTTTTGTAAGTACAAACTTCTAACAGTAGAATATAAATCTACAGAATTTTTTTCTAAGGTTTCAAAATTTTTTAAATTTCTTGCTCTAAAGTCAACGTTGTCAAATCCTCTTTCCACGTAATAAGTGCTATCTCCAAAATTATTGTCCAAAACTGTTTGGTCACCAACTGTTGTTAAGTAAAAAGGGTCAAATAAAGCGTTAGCAACTTTTCCTACAGCATCTCTAGTTGTAGTGGGACCAAATACAGGAAGCATGAGATAACAACCATTTCCCACACCCCAGAAGCCCAAAGTTTGCCCATAGTCTTCTTGGTCAAGTTTTTTAAATCCTAATTTTTCAGCTGGGTCAAATATCCCCAAAATTCCAAATGTTGTATTTATTAAAAACCTTCCACTATCATTGTAAAAATTTTTAAAATTTCCTTGCAATAAGTGATTTGGAATAGTTACAGTGTGCGAAACATTAGACGTCACGTTTCTTACCCCTTTTTGAATTGTATTTGGAAGGTATGAGTATCCTTTTGCAACTGGTTTAAATATGGCCCTGTCTAGTCCTTGATTAAAAGAAAAAACCCCCCTATTGATTTTTTCAAAACAGTCTTTTGTTTCTGCAAAAGAAGCAGTTGCAGACGTGAGAATAAAAGCTGATAATAGTAATTGAATTAAAAATTTCATTTTTTCTTAAGTTTTATATCTATATAGTTACTTATAAAATAATTTAAACATATAAATAATAATGAAATTTGTAAAAATTCCCTCTCCTAACTTTGACAAAATAGAAAGAACGATAAAATATATAATTATTCATTATACTGGGATGAAATCTCAAAAAGTAGCTATAAAAAGATTACAATCAAAGGTTGCAAAAGTTAGCACTCATTATTTAATATCCAAAAGAGGAGTTATCTACCAAATGGTTAGAGACCAACACGTAGCTTGGCATGCCGGAAAATCAAGATGGGGGAGTGATAAAAACCTTAACTTAAAATCCATAGGAATTGAGTTGGTTAATAAGGGAGATGAAAAATTCCCATTTTTGCAGATAAAAAGTTTATGCATGCTCATAAAATATCTAAAAAATAAGCATAAAATCCAAAAAAAACACGTTCTCGGCCATTCTCATATTGCTCCAGGAAGAAAGGCTGATCCAGGTATTCATTTTCCTTGGAAAAAGCTATCTAATCAAAAATTATCTAATAAACATTGAATTTATTAATTTTTTTGACTATATAACGATTGCTAGTTGGTTGGATGATAGCTTTTAACCTAGGTTAAAAGAGGAAAGTCTGGGCTCCATAGGAAAAAGTACCAGGTAATTCCTGGCAAGAGTGATCTTAGGGATAGTGCCACAGAAAATAAACCGCCTAATCAAGGCAAGGGTGAAAAGGTGAGGTAAGAGCTTACCGGTTTTTTAGCAATAAAAAACGCATGGAAAACCCTACTTGGAGCAAGACCAAATAGGAGTAGCATGGTTAATTTATTAACCGAATTTCCTAAATTAGCTACTCGGGTTGGTTGCTTGAGCTACTTGGTGACAAGTAGCCTAGAGAAATTATCATTTTAAATGACAAAACCCAGCTTACAGGCCAACTAGCAAAAAAATCAATTTTTTTTTCAAAATAAGAACAAAAATAGAACAACTTGTAATTGAATTAATCCAATTGACTATTTTTTAAAATACCATACAAACCCATAATATCCCATATGGGAATAAAAATGAAATTTAAAAATGTTTATTTCTACATTCGAAAACAGATTAGACAAAAAAGGAAGGGTGTCCGTGCCTGCAACATTTAGATCTCATTTATCAAGCTTGGGTTATAACAGTGTGGTTTGCTACCCATCTTTTACAAGCTCTTCAATTGAATTTTGTCCACAAAGTAGAATCGAAAAGATTATGGAAACTATCGATAATCTGAATCCTTTTGAAGAAAATAGAGATATTTTTTCAACTTCTATTTTGGCAAACAGTCATCAATTAAATTTTGATACTGAAGGAAGAGTTACGTTAACAGAAAAATTAATCAAACATACAAGTGTAAAGGAAAAAGTTTTATTTGTAGGTCAGGGAAAAACTTTTCAGATGTGGGAACCTTTGCAATTTAAAAAGTTTAGCGATGAAGCTAGAAAAAAAGCAAAATCTGAAAGATCTAGCTTGAAATGGAATCAAAATAATTAAACCAAGGGAGATAAAAACATGACAATTAATATAACAGCACCAGAATTAAGAGAGCTTAAGCCAAGAATCGTAGTGTTGGGAGTTGGTGGAGCAGGAGGAAATGCAATTAATAATATGCTTGATGCTCAAATTGAGGGTGTAGAATTTTTTGCAGCTAACACAGATGCCCAAGCTTTAAAAAGTAATTTTGCAGAATGCAAAATCCAACTTGGAGCAAATTTAACTCGTGGTTTAGGTGCTGGCGCTAAGGCAGATATTGGACAAGCTGCAGCAGATGAATCAATGAATGAAATTATAAATTTATTACAAGGAGCAAATATGGTTTTTGTAACTGCTGGTATGGGTGGTGGAACAGGAACTGGAGCTGCTCCTGTGATTGCCAAAGCAGCAAAAGATTTAAATATTTTGACAGTTGGAGTTGTTACAAAACCTTTTATGTTCGAAGGACCTGGAAGAATTAGAGTTGCAGAAAAAGGTTTGGAAGAACTAAGAAAATATTGTGATACTATGATTGTAATCCCAAATCAAAATCTTTTTAAAGTTGCAAATGAAAAAACAACTTTTCCAGATGCTTTCAAAATGGCAGACAATGTTTTGATGCAAGGTGTAAAAGGAATAACAGATTTAATTGTTAAACCAGGCCTGATCAATTTAGATTTTGCTGATATCGAAACAGTAATGAGCGGCATGGGTAAAGCAATGATGGGAATGGGAGAGGCAGAAGGAGAAAAAAGAGCAGTAGAAGCTGCTGAAGCTGCAGTCGCAAATCCATTAATTGATGAGTATTCTCTTAAAGGAGCCAGAGGACTATTAATTAATATAACTGGAGGCAACGACATCACTTTATTTGAAGTCGATGAGGCTGCTAACAAAATTAGAGCTGAAGTTGATCCGTCAGCTGAGATTTTAGTCGGAACAACTTTTGACGAAAATCTTGCAGGTAAATTAAGAGTATCTATTGTTGCTACTGGTCTTAATGGAGAAGTAGCTTCAGGCAAACCAGTAGTTAGTATGGTTAGACACATACAAAATAGAAATAATGGTTACACAAGACCCGCTACTTTTTCTGGTAGCTATTCTTCGCTTCAGCCATCTTCAACGAACGCAGCAACAAACGGCACTACTGCACATATGGTGACAGAAGGTGCGACTGCATTAGACATGAATAGCTATTCAAATCAAGAGATGCAGGTAACCACCGATTCTCAAATGAACAATCAACAAGAAATTCATGAAGATGCTCAAACTGAAATTACCTCCCAAGAAAATCAGCTTGAGCATTCAGAAATGAACATGGGAGAAGATTCTCTTTTTACTGAAGAGACTCCTACTGAGTTTGTGGAAGAAAGTTTCGAAAAAGTGGAGGAAGAAACTCAGCTTTTTACAAGCGACCAAGAAGTAAACAATTCAATTTCGACAGAAGAATCGTCGAATTCAGAATCTCCAGAACAATCAATGAATGAAAATTTTTCTGAATTAAATTCTGAAGATAAAAATGATTTAGAAATACCTGCTTTTTTAAGAAGACAGACAAACTAATCATTAGTGAAAATTAATGTCACTGGATATGAATCCCCACTATCCAGTGATGTTAAACGAAGTCATCACCTCTCTAGAGCCAAGAAGCAAAACAACCATTGTAGATTGTACCTTTGGTTGCGGTGGGTATAGCCAAAAAATATTAGAGACCTTTCCTGATTGCAAAGTCGTTGGAATTGATAGAGATCCATCTGTACAAGAATTTGCGACAATCTTAGAAAAAAAATTTAAAAATAGATTTTCTTTTATTAACGATAAGTTTAGTAACCTTGAAGAAATTATTAACAATCGCAAAGATGAGATTGGGTCTTTTGTGTTTGATTTTGGAATATCTTCCTTTCAATTGGATAATCACGATAGAGGATTTTCTTTTAATTCTAACAGAAAGTTAGATATGAGAATGGGTAAAAATAAAATTAGTGCTTATGAGCTTTTAAATGAAGCTCCCCTAGAAGATCTTAATAGTATCATTAAGATATTTGGAGAGGATAAAGATCACAAAAAAATTGCAAAAGAAATTGTTAGGACAAGAGATGTAAAGCCGATTCATTCAACCCAAGATTTATGCAATGCAATTTTAAAAGCCAAGGGAAATAAGTACTTTAAAAAAAACCCATCTACCAAAACATTTCAGGCTATTAGAATGATTGTTAATCAGGAGCTTTCAGAAATATTCAATTCATTAACGAGAGTTATTAAAATTTGCAATTCAAACACCTTAGTAACTGCGGTAACATTCCATTCTCTTGAAGACAGAATTGTAAAAAAAATTTTTAATATCAGTAAAGATTCAGATGAAAATCCGTCTCGATACATTCCAACCATTCATCAGGAAAAAAAAGAGACGTTTATTCAAAGAGTTAACAATAAGGCCCTAAAGCCATCTGAGCAAGAAATAGTATCTAACCCAAGAGCAAGATCTGCCAAGTTAAGGTCTGCTACTAAAATTGGCAATGGTACTATAGGCATGGATAGAAAGGCATTAAAAATGGAAAAACTTTTTCAATTAGAGGAAAAATATAATGCCTAAAAAATATGTAGCTAGCTTATTTTTCCTATTACTGGGCCTCATAAGTGTTCATTTTTTAAAAAATGAAACTAGACAAATGGAGATAAAAATAGAAAAGCTTTCTAAAAATATTTCTTATCTAAAGCAAGGTTTGGAAGTAGAAAAATTAGAGTTTTATTATCTGTCTAACCCCCAAAGAGTATCTAAATTAGCCGAAGAGTATTTACCGAAAGATTATATCTCCCTATTCCCCAATCAATTAACTATTAATGAAAAAAAATAAACAACTAAATTTGTATTTTAGTGAGCAGCCTGAGCTTACAAAAAAGAAGAATGACGATGGCAGAAATAATATTATTATTTCTTTTTTTATTATTTTCTTTCTTATCATTTGTCTTAGATTGGTTTTTTTAGGATTTGAAAGAAAGGCTTTTGTAGGAACAAAAAATTACGAAGGCCTGTTTTATGAGCGCAGAGACATTGTTGATAACCAGGGGTCTATATTAGCAAAAAATATTAATATTTTTGATCTTGTTTTGAGAAAAAATAAAGTAAAAAATTTTGATAATGTCTTATTAAAAGTAAAACTAAATTTTCCAGAAGTTAATATCAGCTACATAAAATCAAATTACAAAGAGAAAAACACCTTAGTTTTAAAAAAAAATCTTTCTCCATCAGATTATAATAAAATAATAAACCTAGGGGAGCCCTCTTTGGAGTTATTTAAGAGAGAAATAAGAATCTACCCTCATAAAAATTTATTTGCGCATATTTTGGGAAAAACAGACTCTGATAACTATGGAATTTCTGGAATAGAAATGTACATGGACGACCGATTAAGGGATAAATCAAAAGTAAACGTTCCTGTTCAATTGTCGCTAAATGCCAATATTCAGTATTTAATTCATGAGGAGTTAATGAAGGGGGTAAAAGATTTTTCAGCCATTGGTGCAGCAGCTATTTTGATGGATGCAAATACTGGAAAGATAATTTCCATGATCTCCCTGCCAGTTACAGATAACAATTTAAGAAATAGCAATGAGTTAAAAAATAATTTAAGCAGAGCCACCAAAGGCCTGTATGAGTTGGGTTCTGTTTTCAAAACTTTTGCTATAGCAAGTGCACTAGAAAATAAAGTAATTAGCAAAGACACGATTTTTTCAAATCTTAGAAACAGAGTGTATTGTGGTAAATTTCCTATCGATGAATATCGATGGGATAAATCGAAGAAAGAACTTACAGTTCAACAAATATTAGTAAAGTCATCTAATATTGGAACTATCGAGATTGTAAAAAAGAATGGATTAGAAAATCAACAAAAGTTTTTAGAAAAATTAGAAATTTTTGACATGCCCAGACTTGAGATATCGGAGCTATCCAAATCTAATAAAAACAGGTGGGGCAAATGTAATACCCTAACTTCGGCCTATGGTCATGGAGTAAACACAACATTATTACAATTAACAAGAGCTTATGCTGCAATTGTAAATGGGGGGGTGCTTCTAGATTCATCAATACTTTTAAATAGCAAATTAAATAAGCAAAGAGTGATTAGCAAAGAAACAAGTGTAATTATGAATCAAATGCTAAGGGCAAACGTTGATAAAAAAAACAAAACATCAGGGAGTGGGAGAAAAGCAGATATCGCCGGATATGATGTGTTGGGTAAAACTGGAACTGCACAGAAGCCATCCAAAAAAGAAAAAGGATATTCTAAAGAAATTTTAAATGTATTTGCATCAGCTTTTCCAAGCAAAGAACCCAAGTACGTATTAACTGTATTAATAGACGAGCCAAAGGGGGCACCTCAAATTTGGAAGCATTCTAGAAGAGAGGCTGGATGGAACGCAGTTTATATAGCAGGCAAAATTATTCAAAAAATTGGCCCCAGTTTAGCCATAAACGATCTAGATTTACTTAACAATTATGCAAGCTATACAAAAAATAATTAATTCCAAAAATTGCTCTGTAGACACGAGGACTCTGAGAAAAGATGAAATTTTTTTTGATTTAGGAAGCAAAAGCAATAAAGACGGAGATTATTTTTTTAAAGCCTTAAAAAAAAAGCCATTATTTATTATAACTCAAAATCAAAAACGAAAACTATCTTGTAAAAATTTTATTATTGTAAAAAATATTTACTCTTTTTACGTTAAAAGCATTAGTCAGAAATTCAAAAAAAAGCCTAAATATAAAGTAGCAGTTACAGGCACTAATGGAAAAACGTCAGTGGCATTCTTTTATTATAGAATACTTAATTTACTTGGAATAAAAGTTGGTTCCATAGGAACTCTAGGAGTATTTGAGAACTTAAAAAAAAGTAAAGGAAATTTAACCACCCCAGATTTTTTTTCTAATCACAAAAGTCTAAATCATTTCTACAAAAAGAGAATTAATCATTCAATAATTGAAGCTTCCAGTCATGGCCTAAAACAAAGCAGATTAGAAAAAATTGATTTTGATTGCGGTGTTTTCACAAATTTAACACACGATCATTTAGACTACCACAAAAATATAAAAGATTATTTAAATTCCAAATTAATTCTCTTTAAAAAACTAATTAAAAAAAATGGATTTTTAGTAACAGGAAGTGAAGTATTGGAATTTCCTTTATTGAATAAAATTTCGAAAAATAATAAATTAAATTTATTATCTTACGGTAGAAAAGGAAATATTATAAAAATAATATCTAGTAAGCCCGATGGTCAATTTACAAAATTAAAAATAAATATTTTAGGAAAAGTCCATAGCTTGAAATTAAAGTTGATTGGAAATTTTCAAATTGAAAATTTTTTAGCTGCCACACTTGCTTGCTATTCATCTGGTGTTAGTTTTGAAAAAATATTTAGAATATGCTCTAGAATTGGCAATCCTCCCGGTAGATTGCAATTATTTAAAAAACAAAATAAAACTGTTATTATTGATTATGCACATACACCAGATGCATTAGAAAAAACAATTATTGAAATTAAAAAATTTTTTAACAAAAAAATAAATATTGTCTTTGGTTGTGGTGGGGACAGAGATCATCAAAAAAGAAAAGCAATGGGAAAAATTGCATACAAATTATGTAACAAAATATATATAACCGATGATAATCCCAGGTATGAAAATGCAAGAAAAATAAGATTGCAAATTAAAGCAGGGTGCCCCAACGCAATTGTAGTTCCATCTAGAAAGCAGGCAATTAAGAGGTCTATTTCTAAGCTAAATGAAGAAATCTTATTAATTGCTGGAAAAGGACACGAGGAGTTTCAATTAATTAAGAACAAAAAAATAGCTTTTTCTGACCATCATTGTGTAACAACATACTTAAATAAATGAATATTAACAGCACAGATCTTCAAAAAATTTTTAATAAAGAAATTCTTAATAAAAAAATAAAAATAAATAACGTCGCTATTAATAGCAAAGAGGTAACTGCTAAGTCTATTTTTTTTGCAATTAAGGGAAAAAATACAGATGGCCATTATTTTGTAAAAGAAGTAATTAAAAAAGGATCTAAAGTCATTGTTGTAAAAAATAATTTCAAAGTACCTAAAAATAATTTACATAAATTTATCAAGGTACGATCACCAATTAGATATCTAGAAAATTTTGCAAAGTATCAAAGGCTAACATCGCAAGGTAAGTTTGTGGGTATTACAGGAAGTTTTGGAAAAACAACTTTAAAATACATGTTGTCCTTCTTTTTGGAGCAATATGGTAGAACTTTCAGTTCCCCAAAATCTTTTAATAATCACTTTGGGTTACCACTTTCTCTTTCTAACACTCCTAAAAATACTCAATTTAATATTTTTGAACTGGGTATGAGCAATGTAGGAGAAATTAATAAATTATCTCAAATATTAAGACCAGACATTGGGGTTATTACTAACATTGGTCCAGCTCATTTAAAAAATCTTAAAAACTTAAAAGCAGTTTGTTTGGCAAAAGCAGAAATTATGAATCATATCCAAGAAAATGGATACATTGTTTTAAATAAAGATGATTTTTATTTCAGTACACTTTTTAAAATTGCTAATAATAAAAAATTAAAAATTATAACATTTTCTAAATCCAAAAAAGCTAATGTTCAATTATTGAAGATAATTAAAAAAAAAAATAGTTATCAAATAACAGTAAAAGTTTTGCTAAAAAAAATAACAATTCAAACTAACACTATTAACGATAGTTTCATTGTAAATTTTTTAGCTACCTTATGTGTTTGCTCGTATTTTAATTGTAGTTTGAAAAAAATTAAAAAAAGAGTTGAAAATTTTTCGTTACCATCTGGAAGAGGAAATAAAATTATCAAAACAATTAAAGGAAAAAAAGTTCACATTATTGACGAGAGTTATAATGCTAATCCAATTTCGATGAAAAATGCTATTGAAAATTTTTCTTTATACAATTCCCACAATAAGAAAAAAATAGCAATAATTGGTGATATGCTTGAATTGGGTCAGAAATCTAAATTTTATCATCTTGAAGTGGCAAAGATTTTAAATAATGCTGCAATTGATGAGATTTATTTAGTAGGCAAGGAAGTAGTTCACATTCATAATCAGCTTAAAAAAACCAAAAGATGTTTCATTTGTAAAGATATTGTGCATTTTAAAAGCCTATTCTTAAAAATAGTAAATGAAAAATCTATTTTTTTGATAAAAGGATCTAATGGAATTGGATTAAATAAATTAGTAAATCAGTAAATTTAAAACTATGTTAAATTATTTTTTTTCTTATCTATCCGTTGATTATAGCTTCCTAAATGTTTTTAAATATATTACATTTAGAACTGGTGTTGCTATATTTACCTCATTAGGCTTGGTTCTTATTTTGGGTGGACCATTTATTAGTTATCTAAAATCTTCAAATCATTTTGATCAACCCATTAGAAATGATGGTCCAATCTCACACATTGTAAAAAAAGCAGGCACACCCACATTTGGAGGTGTTTTAATTATTTTTGCTGCAATATTAAGTTCTGTTCTATGGGCTGATATAAAAAATATCTATGTTCTTATCTGTCTCTTTTCAATTTTAAGCTTTTCATTAATTGGTTTTTTTGACGATTATCTAAAAATTAAAAAAGAAAATTCAAAAGGTATTAAGGCAATATACAAATTCTTACTGCAAATCATTTTTAGCTTAATGATTGTTTATTTAATCAACATCTCTACCGCTGAGGATATAAGAGATATATTGCACCTTCCTTTTTACAAAAATTTGGTTTTGGATCTTGGAACTTTTTATATTTTCTTTGGTGTAGTAGTAATAGTAGGCTCTTCTAATGCAGTTAATCTGACGGATGGTCTTGATGGACTAGCAACAGTACCTGTAATCCTAGTTTCATTAACCTTTATTCTTATTACCTATCTTGTTGGAAATGTTATTTTTTCTGATTATTTAAAATTAACATATATAAAAAATACAGCAGAAGTTTGTGTAGTACTGGGATCAATTGTCGGGGCAAGTTTAGGCTTTTTGTGGTTCAATGCTCCGCCAGCAAAGATTTTCATGGGTGATACTGGTTCTCTTGCATTAGGTGCTTTTTTGGGAGCAGTTAGTTTAATTTCAAAACATGAGATAGCATTACTAATAGCTGGAGGACTTTTTGTTTTAGAGGCATCGTCAGTGATAATACAAGTAATATCTTTCAAATTGTTTGGAAAGAGAGTTTTTAGAATGGCACCTTTGCATCATCACTTTGAAAAAAAAGGCTGGGAGGAATCTACTATAGTTATACGTTTTTGGATTATTTCTGTAATTTTAGTTTTGATAGCCCTATCTAGTTTAAAATTAAGATAATGGTTTCTATTAGTAGTTTAAAAAATAAAAAAATACTTGTTTTTGGAATTGGAATTTCTGGCCAAGCCGCAGTTAGAAAATTAAAAAAGAAAGTTAAAGATTTATCCGTGTGGGATGACAATGTAGTTCGTCGCAATGAATTCAAAAAAATAACAAATATCAGCCTTAATAGCAAATATTTTAAAGATTCTTTTGATTTTATAGTAATGAGTCCCGGGATTGATATTTACCAGCATTCACGTAGTTCTTTTTTTATTAAAAATTTTAGTAAAATAATTACAGATGTTGATATTTTTATTAACTCAATTGATATCAATAAAAATAAAATTATCGCAATCACAGGAACAAATGGAAAATCAACTTTTTGCAAGCTTCTGTACCACGTCATTAAAGGAAAAAATAAAAACACTTTTTTACTAGGCAATTATGGAAAGCCTGCATTAAGCTATAATTCAAAATCAATTAAGAACGTATATATTCTTGAATTGTCCTCCTATCAAATTGAGTATTCTAAATTTTTAAAATTCCATGCCTGCGCAGTATTAAATATTTCACCAGACCATCTCGAGAGGCACAAAACTTTTTCAAATTATGTTAATATTAAATTAAAAATATTTAACCACTTGTTGCCTGGTGGTAAAGGCTTTGTTAATAAAGATTTCTCTTATAATAATCGAATTCAAACAAAAAAAAAAGTAAGAAAAATTTCTAATATAAAAATTTCTAATATTCAAAATAAATTTTTATTAAAAGAAAACTTTTTACCTAGTGTAAGTATAGTATTTGCAATACTAAAATTTTTAAAAATTTCAAATAAATTAATAATTAAAAGCTTTAACTCTTTTGTCCCACTAGCTCATAGACAAGAACTAATAAAAAAAATTAAAAACATTTCTTTTATTAACGATTCCAAGGCAACTAATTTTGATTCTGCAAATTTTTCTTTAAAGCATTACCAAAATATTTATTGGATTGCAGGTGGACTCACTAAAAAAAATGATAAAGCAAATATTGATATTGCTACCAAAAAAAAAATTGTTGGAACATATCTCATTGGAAAAAATATATCCCTATTCAAACAGAGCCTAAATATGAAAAAAAAATATCTTGTTTGCAAAACACTAGCAGTTGCTATTCGCAGTGCATTCAGAGATGCAAAGAAAAATAATTTTCAAAATAGTACTATATTGCTAAGTCCAGCCGCAGCTTCTTTTGATCAATTCAGAAACTTTGAAGATCGTGGGAATTTATTTAAACAAATAGTAAAAAAAATAAAAAATGTTTAATCGACATGATAGTGGAGTATTAGCTCAATGGTGGAGAAGTATAGACAAGACCTTGCTTTTCCTTGGATTTGCATTGCTTGTAGGAGGTAATCTTTTTAATTTTCTTTCCACTTCTACAATTGCTTCTGAAAAATTATACGATAGTCGATATTTTTTATTTTATAAACATGTCTTTTTTTCATTTGCTGGACTTTCAATTTTAATTTTTTTTTCTTTTGTTAATAAAGATAAAATAAAATTTTATGGAATAGCTGGATTTATTTTTTTTGCTCTTTTATTAATTTTTGTTTATTTTTTTGGTGTTGAGGTTAAGGGCTCCAAAAGATGGTTGAATTTATTTTTTTTTCGAATTCAACCTGTAGAGTTTGTGAAGCCATTTTTAATATTAGCTCTTTCATTAATTTTATCTTCCTCAAAATATTCATTAAATACAAGGTTTTTTTTAACGTTCCCTTTTGTTTTCTTTTTAGTAGCCCTTTTACTGATACAGCCTGATTATAGTCAAAGCTTATTAATTATAACCATTTGGATGATTTTAGTTTTTACTTCTGGAATTAGTTTTTTATTTATTTCTTCAATTGGTACAATTGTAGCTTTAGCAATGATTTCAATATTATTTTTTTTTAAAGATAAATTTTTTTATATATTTGATAGGGTTGTAAGTTGGGTAGGTGAAGCAGAAGTGTCTTATCAATCAGAACAAGCCTTGAATGCGATAATCTCTGGAGGATTTTTTGGTAGAGGTATAGGAGAGGGGGTCTTAAAAGAAAGTGTGCCGGAAGCGCATACAGATTATGTTATGTCAGTTATAGCTGAAGAATATGGAATTATAATTGTTCTATTCATTATTTCTATAACCATGTTTTTGGTTATAAGAATATTTGCAATAGCTAATAATTCTTCTAATAATTTTTTCAAAATTTCATTAATTGGAATTTCATCTTTGCTGGCGTTGCAATCTTTTATTAATCTAGGAGTTACTATTAACATTTTGCCATCAACAGGTATGCCTTTTCCATTTATAAGCTATGGAGGCTCGTCAATTATGGGATCTTCTATTGCATTGGGACTTGCTCTTCTCCTCAGTAAGGATGAGCAAGTATGAGCAGGAAAATCGTCTTGTCTACCGGTGGAACAGGAGGGCACATTTTTCCAATGATTGCCTTATATGATTATTTAATATCTAAAAATTATGATGTAAGTTTTGTAACCGATAAGAGAGGAGAAAAATATTTTACCGATGATACAAAATACAAAATAAAAATTTTTAATATTAACAGTCCTTTTAATCAAAAGGGTTTATTTAAAATTATTTCTATATTTCAACTATTTGTATCTACTGTTCATTCGTTTTTTTTTTTAATCAAAAGCAAACCCAAAATAATTATTAGTTCAAGAGAATATGCCTCATTTCCAATACTAATGGCAGGTTATATTTTAAAAATTAATATACTTACCTACGAAACAAATACAATTTTAGGTAGAGCTAATAAATTTTTTTACCCTCTTGCTAAAAAACTACTTTTAGGTTTCAATATCCTAAATAATCTTCAGAAGAAATATCAATCAAAAGCGCGTCATGTAGGTCAGCTTATAAGAACTTCCTTTAATATAAATATTATCAAAAAAGAAAAAAATAATTTATTTACAATTTTAATACTTGGAGGAAGCCAGGCAGCAGAATTTTTTGGGGAAGATTTTGCAAAATTATTGTCAGAATTAGATAAGGATTTTTTTAAAATAAAAATATTTCATCAGTGTAAAAAAGATCAAATTGATAAATTAAAACTTGCATATGGTAATTCAGTTAATTTTGAATTGTTTGATTTTAAAGAAAATATAGCTCAATTAATGCTAGAAGCTGATATTGCAATTACAAGGTCTGGTTCGTCGGCCATCTCCGAGATGGTTTCATTAAATCTTCCATTTATAGCTATACCACTGCCAACTTCTTTAGATAATCACCAGTATTACAATGCTAAATACTTTGAGGAAAAAGGTTTTTGCTGGGTGCTAGAGCAAAAGTTTTTTAATATTCAGAAATTTCAAAAAATAATTATTGATATTGTAGCTAATGATAGAAAACAGTTAAAAATAAAACTTGAGAATATGAAGACAGCTACCAAGGAAAATGTATTAATCAAGTTTGAGGATGAAATTAAAGAATATTTTTAACTATGGAATTAAGCATTAATAAAAAAGATAAGATTCATTTAATAGGAATTGGTGGAATTGGTATGAGTGGTATCGCATTAATTTTAAAAAAAATGGGATATGATGTTCAGGGAAGCGATATATCTAAAAAAAGCAAGAGTTTAGATTTTTTAAAAAAAAATAAAATTAAAATATTTAATAATCACAAGTCACAAAATACAAAAAATGCAAAGATAGTTGTCATTTCAACTGCTATAAAAAGAAGTAATAGTGAATTTCAAGCAGCTATTAAAAAAAAGTTACTAATTATTCGAAGAGCCGATATGCTTGCGCATATTATTTCTTTAAAAAAGAACATAGTAATTTCTGGATCACATGGAAAAACAACCATCACTTCTTTGGTATCTACAATTTTAAAAGACGCAAACTTTAAACCAACTATAGTAAATGGCGGTATTATTAATTCGCTAAAGACCAATGCAAGATTGGGAAATGGGGATTGGTCCGTTATAGAAGCCGATGAATCAGATGGAAGTTTTTTAAAGTTTAACAATACGATTGCAGTAGTGAGCAATATAGACCATGAACATATGGATTATTACAAAAACTTTAGTAATCTGACCAAGCAATTCGCTTTGTTTTTAGACAAGACCCCTCTTTTTGGAAAAAATGTTGTCTGCTTGGATGATCCATCAATTGCAAAATTAATAAAAAAATCAACTAAGCAAAATTTTTTAACTTACGGCTTTAATAGCAAGGCAGATTTTATTCCAACAAACTTGGTCTATAAAAATATGAAAATTTATTTTGATTTAAAAGTAAACCTCAAAAAAAAAGTTTACTATTAAGAATGTTACTTTAAATTTAATGGGGCAGCACAATGTTTTAAATGCAACGGCTGCAATCATAGTTTCTATTACCCTCGGTATTTCTGTTGAAAAAATTAAAAAAGCTCTTGAAAATTTTTTAGGTGTTCAAAGAAGACTTACAAAATTATATGAAAAAAAAAATAGAATAATTTTTGATGATTACGCTCATCATCCAACCGAAATAGCAGCCGTTCTGAATGCCTGCAAAAAAAACTTCAATAAACATAAGATTGTTTCCGTATTCCAACCACATAGATTTTCGAGAGTACAATCTCTTTATAGTGAATTTTCAAATTGTTTTTTAGATTCTGATTTGGTGGTTTTGTGCCCCGTTTATGCCGCTGGAGAAAAAAGCATTAATTTTGACCTTGAGAAGTTTGGAAAGAAAATTGTTAAAAATTCAAATACAGAAGTTGTTATTGTAAAGGATGAAAAGAACCTTGAGATTTTTTTACAAAAAAACCACTCTAGCAAAGAAGTCATTGTTGCGAAGAGAGCAGGAAGCGTCAGTCAATGGATGAGATCTATCTCAAAAAAAATAAAAAATGCAAAAAATTAATAATAATAAAATAACCGGTAAATTAAAAGATCGTATTAAAAATAACTATTTATTAAATAAAAATTCATGGTTTGGAATTGGTGGTTGTGCAAATATATTCTTTCAACCAAACAACAAAGAAGAGTTAATTTTATTTTTAAAAAATATTAATTTTAAAAATTTTATTATTATAGGCTCTGGGTCAAATATTTTATTCAAAGATTCTGGTTTTGATGGTGTGGTGATAAAGCTTGGTAAAGAATTCTGCAAAATAAAAGAAGTTAATTCACAAATTGTCGCTGGAGCTGGCGCATTAAAGTTAAAAGTTTCAGAGTTTGCCAAAAATAATGAATATACAAATTTTGAATTTTTATCATCAATCCCAGGTACGGTTGGAGGAGGAGTGTCTATGAATGCTGGATGCTTTGGCAGCAATATGTCAAATATAGTTAGCCAAATATCTGTCATTGATTTGTCCGGAGAAGAGAAAATAATAACGCTTAAGAATATTGGGTTTGATTATCGAAAAACTGCATTGCTTAATAGCTATATAATTACAGAAGTTTTATTTAAAAAAACTAAAAAGATTCAATCATCAATAATTGAAAATAAAATTAATTTGTTAAAAAAAAAGAAAAATGAGAATCAGCCCTATGGAATTAAAACTGGAGGCAGTACTTTTAAGAATCCAATTGGTAGTTCTAAAAAAGCTTGGGAGTTAATCAGGGAAGCTGGCTGTGATAAGTTGCATTTCGGAAATGCTAAATTTTCATCTCATCATTGTAATTTTATAGATAACAGCAATCTTGCTTTATCTTCTGATATTGAAAAATTAATTAGCGAAACACAGAAAAAAATAAAAAAAAATTACGGAGTTGATTTAGAGCTAGAGATTAAAATTATATGAGTAAAAAAAAAATTCTTCTACTTCTAGGTGGGCCTTCCAAAGAAAGAAAGGTTAGCCTATCAACCGGAAGATCAGTATATTTGGCACTAAGGAAACTGGGGTACGAAGTTATAAAGTTTGACCCAAAAATTCGATCTAAAAATTTTTCACAATATAACTGTGATTTAGCTTTTAATGCATTGCATGGACAGTTTGGAGAGGATGGAACTATACAGTCTTTATTAGAAAAGCAAAAAATTCCTTACACACATTCAGGTGTTAAATCTTCTGCTATAGCAATGGATAAGCTAAAATCTAAAAAGAAATTTATAAATGCTAAAATAAAAACACCAAAATTTAAGTTGATTAAAAAAATATCAGACCTTAATAATATTATTTCTAAAAAAAAGTTTGTTTTAAAACCTATTAACGAAGGCTCTAGCGTAGGAGTTGTTATTTGCAAAAATTTAAGTTCACTCAATAAAGTAGAAGTTAAAATGTATTTAAAAAAGTATGGCAAGCTACTTCAGGAGGAGTTTATAGAAGGTAAAGAAGTGCAGGCTGCGGTTATGGGTAGTAAGGCATTGGGGGCTATAGAAATAAAACCTTCCAGAAATTTTTATGATTACAATGCAAAATACAGTCGTAATGCTAAAACAAAGCATATCATGCCTGCAAATTTAGAAAAAAAAATTTACAAAAAAGTTTTGCAAATAGCACTTAGTGCTCATAAGCACCTATCATGCAAGGGTGTCACAAGATCTGACTTTAGAGTGACCAGAGATAATGAAATTTACATATTAGAAACTAACACTCAGCCAGGAATGACTCCCTTATCATTAGTCCCAGAAATTGCAGAATATTCTGGAATTGCTTTTATAAAGTTAATTAAGTGGATGGTTTTAGATGCTTCAACAAATCGATAAAAAATACAAATGGATAGGAATCTCATTCCTTTTTATAGTGTTAACTACATTTAATTTAGCAAGCTCAAATTTTATTAATATTTTTTTTCCTATAAAAGTTATTGAATACAACAAAACATTTTTTTTAATGGAAAGCACAAAGTCCAAGGTAAATAATTTATTAAAAAATAAAAGTTTACTTTGGATAAATACAAAACAAGCCAAAAATCTATTTAATAAGAATATTTGGGTTAAAACTGTAATGTTTACTAAAAAGTTTCCCGATACCTTGCAAATATCTATCTTGGAATATTCCGCAATTGCGTATTTCAAAAAAAATAAGTTAATTTATTTAATTAATGATAATTTTAAAAATTCATTAATTGATAACAATGCAAACCTTGAAAATTTGATTGAAGTTAAAAATATGAAAAATATGAAAGATTTTAAAACATTTTTTTTAAAAATTACAAATGAAGATGTTTTTTTTTCAAAAATTAAAGTAATCAATTATATTCATGATGGTAGATGGGATGTTGTTTTAAAAAACGGTCAATTAATTAAGCTGGGTAATTACAATTTAAATAAGCAAGTAAAGTATCTTAATTTTATTTTAAATAATCAGACAGCAAAAATAATTGATCTTAGATATGAAGGAAGAGTTATTTTAGCTAATGAATAGTAATTTTGAACCTATCGGCGTTCTAGACATTGGTTCCTACCAGTTAAAATTTATAATATTTAAAATACATAATTTTAAATTTGAGATTTTATCAAAATCCATTTCCTATACCAAAGGAATAAAAAAAGGTTCAATTTCTGATTTAAGTCAGCTTTCAGAATCGATAAAAAGCATTATAGGTAAAGCCGAAGAGGATATTAAAATAAAAATAAAAAATACTTATGTATGTCCGAGCCCCTTAAATAGTTCTTTTGTAAATTTTTGCCAATCAAAAAATATTGGTGGTTATGAAGTGGACCATGAAAAAGATATACAGTTTTTGATCAATAGTGGTGTAGCTCTTTTTAAAGACCAAAATAGGAATTGTAATATTTTGCATCTTTTTAATCTTAATTCAAAAATAGATAAAGATGTTTTATGCGAAAATCCCACAGGAATGATTGCAGATACTTTGGAAAATGAAATGAATATTATTTATTCAAAAACTAATACTATAAAGAATTTCGAAAAAGTCATTTCTAAAACTTACCTAAAATCTGAAAAAATTATCTTCGCACCCTATGCATTAGCCTTGTCATCTTATACAGACAACCCGCTTGCAGATATGAGTATGACAATAGATTTTGGACACGAAAAAACATCCGTAAGTATTTTTAGAAATGATAGTTTTGTATATGCCTCATCTATTCCTGTGGGTTCTTGGCATATTACAAACGATATATCAAAAGCATTAAATCTAAGTTTTGAAATTTCTGAAAACTTAAAAAAAGATCATAGTTCCTGTTTAATTGTAAATAGTGATAAAATACAAGAATTTGTTGAAATGGAAGAATCTGGATTCAGGTCATATAAAAAAATCTCTAATAATATTTTAAATAGAGTTGTGAATGCGAGGGTGGAAGAGATTATTGATTTAATTAATAAAGATTTAATATTTTTAAAATCCAAAAATATAAATTTTAATAAAATTTTAATTACGGGTGAAGGATCCAAAATAAATGGATTTCAAACTATTCTTAAGGAAAAATTACATTACAAAAGTCTTTCAATTGAAAAATTTCAACCTAAAATTAAGAGAGACATCTTAGATAATTTTGACATATGTATATCCGTAATTAATTTGATTATGAACCCATATTCCAAAGAAATTCCTTTTTTTGCTAAAAAAAAAGAAGGTTTTTTTGAAAAAATATATTCATTTTTAAATTAACAATCAATAGATTTGAACTGTAATATTTCTTGAATCGATCTTATATTTTTTTAAACATATTAGTCCTCTGTGAACCTTCAGCAAAAAACAATAAAAAAAAAATTAGTATTAGAGGGAATTGCTTTGCACTCAGGTGCTTTAGTTAAAATTGCTCTTATTCCAAGTGAGGAAAATACCGGAATTATATTTTTAAGAACAGATCTTAAAAAAAATTCAATCATCAAAGCGTGCTGGAAAAATATTGTTCCAGCCAGTCTATGTACAAAAATTTCTAATAAATATGGAGCAAGTGTCAGTACTATTGAGCATTTAATGTTTTCATTTTATGCGCTTGGAATTACCAATTTGTTAATTGAAATAAATGGACCAGAAATTCCAATAATGGATGGAAGTTCAAAAATCTTTATTGATGCAATTTTAAATAACGGTCTCTTGAATCAAAAGAGTAAGGTCTCTCATTTAATTATAAAAAAAACTTTTGCAGTAGGTGATAAAGATAGATTCATCAGATATGAACCTTCTCAAACCAGCTCTTTAGAAATAGACTATACACTCGAATATAAAGATCAGTTTATTAAAAAGCAAAATTTTAGGTCTAAGGATATTAGAAAAAACGTTCTGGATATTGCTCATACCAGAACTTTTTGTCACCAGGAAGACTTGGAAAAAATTTTTGCTATGGGTTTAGCCAAGGGAGGCTCTTTGGATAATGCTATCATTATCTCTGGAAATAAAATTTTGAATCAAGGTGGGCTTAGATGTAAAAATGAATTTGTAAAACATAAAACCTTAGACTGTCTTGGAGATTTGTATTTATCAAATCATTTTATTAATGGCAAAATAACATGTAATCAAGGTGGCCATGAATTGACAGGTCTTTTGTTAAAAAAAATATTTAAAGATAAAAAAAATTATACAATTGAAAATTCAGACTTATCAGCAAGTTTTAGAGAAAAATCATTTAATTCAAAAGAAATTCAAGTAGTAGTCTAGTATTAGAATTTAATATAAATTATAGGCTATTCTTAAATTTATTATGTTTCAAAATTTTTTTTACAAATACCTTTTAATTTTCAGTTTAATTTTTTCTTATGGTTGTTCATCAAAAAATACAAGTGTCTTCGTAGAACCTAAAACTACTACTCCATTAGAGCGACTATATACCGAGGCCCTTCTAAATTATAAAAGTAACAAATATCAAGATGCCGTAGAGCTTTTCGAAGAAGTTGAAAAAAATTACTCATTCAATACAGAATGGGCGTCCAAATCATTATTAATGAGAGGATATATTTATTATGAAGTCTCTAAATATATTGAGTCTTTAGAAATATTAAAAAAATTTAAAACCCGCTATGCAGGAAATAAAAATATGGATTATGTTGAATATTTAATTGCCATGTGTCTTTTTGAGCAAATAAATATTATCGCTTTATCGCAAGAAAACACATTATTGGCAGAGAGACAATTTAAAAAAATTATATTAAATTATCCAAATTCTAAATATGCAGAAGATTCGAAATTTAAATTAGATTTAATACAAGATCAGTTAGCAGGTAAAGAAATGTACATAGCGAGATATTATATCGAAAGAGAAAAATGGGGTCCCGCATTAGTAAGATTAAATAAAGTTCTAAAATACCACGAAACAACAGTTTATATTGAAGAAGCTTTACATAGGTTGGTTGAAATTCATTATAAACTTGGAAATATTCCGGCTGCTAGAAAATATGCTTCAATTCTAGGATACAATTATAATGATAGTGATTGGTACAAAAAATCTTACAATATTGTTGAAAATAAAAACCTTCCCATCGAAAAAGAAAAGCAAAAAAAAAGCTTAAAAGAAAAATTAAAAAAAATAATAAAACTGCAGTAAGACTTTATGATTAGCAGTGTAGATGATTACAAAAAAAAATTAAAATTATTAAATCAGTATGATCAGTATTATTACGAAACTGATTCTCCAAAGATAACAGATGCAGAATACGATGAAATTAAAAAAAAACTATTAGAGTTTGAAAAAAAAAATCCTCAATATGAATTTGTCAGTAACAAGGTAGGGTTTGCTCCATCAAAAAAATTTTCAAAAGTTAAACATGCAGAAAAAATGCTTTCTTTGGGAAATGCATTTAGCATAGAGGATATGAATGGGTTTTATAAAAAAATTAGAAATTATCTAAATTATGAAGCAGGACAAGATATTACTTTAGTTGCCGAACCCAAAATTGATGGAATTTCAGCCTCTTTATTGTATCAAAATGGTATTTTAGTTCAGGGACTTTCTAGAGGTGATGGTGAATATGGTGAAGAAATAACTGAAAATTTAATGACCATCACAGATATTCCAAAAAAAATTACTTATAAAAAATTTCCTAAACTAATGGAAATACGTGGAGAAGTGTACATAGGAAAGAAGGATTTTAAAAAAATCGAAAATAATTTTGCTAATCCTAGAAATGCAGCCGGAGGATCCTTAAGGCAAAAAAATTCCAAAAAAACTGCAGCCATTCCTTTGAAATTTTTTGCATATTCCACAATTCAATCAAATTACTCACATTTTCAATCCCAATATGAATTTTTAGAATTTTTAAAACATTCTAATTTTAAAACTAACCCTTTATCTAAAATTATTAAAAATATTAAGGAGCTAGAAAAAAATTACAATGATCTTGAGCAATTAAGGTCAGGTCTAGATTATGATATTGATGGAATTGTTTATAAAATTAATGACCTCGAGTTACAAAAAAGATTAGGAAACTTATCTAATAGTCCGAGATGGGCTATCGCTCACAAATTTTCTGCAGAAAAGGCCTTTACCAAAATTAATGATATTGAAATTCAAGTTGGAAGGACAGGAGCCTTGACTCCTGTGGCCAAAGTAGACCCTGTCAATGTGGGAGGCGTTATGGTTTCTAATGCAACTTTGCATAATGAGGATGAAATTATTAGAAAAGATATAAGAATTGATGACACTGTTTGCATCCAAAGAGCAGGCGATGTTATTCCACAGGTAGTCTATGTTGATTTATCCAAGCGAGGAAAAAAAACAAAAGCATATAATTTTCCTGCAAAATGTCCATGCGGCAACGATACAATTAAAGAGTTTAACAAAATTAGCAAAAAAATTGATGCCGTAAGAAGGTGTCCTGATATTGGCTATGAGTGTCCTTACATGGCCAAAGAAAAACTAAAACATCTTATTTCCAAAGATGCCCTCAATATTGATGGTTTTGGAAAAAAGGTAGTAGATAATTTTTGGAATTTAAAATTAATTAAAGTCCCCTCAGATATTTTTAAACTAGACTATAAAGCTATTAAAGAATTGGAAGGTTGGGGAGAGTTATCATGCAACAACTTGAATAAATCAATAGAAAAAAGCAAAAAATTAAGCTTAGCAAAATTTATATATGCAATTGGAATTCGGCATATAGGACAAGAGAATGCTAAAATTTTAGCTAATTACTTTAAAAGCATTACGAAATTTAAAAAACTATTTGAGCCAAGCTTAATAAAAGTAGAGCTAAGCAATTTAATAGAGATTGATGGGATAGGAGAAACGCAAATTAAAGCTCTTGAAATTTTTTTTTCTAATAAAAAAAACATAAAAGCAATTAATGACTTAATCGAGTGTTTACAAATAAGTAATTTTGAAAATATAACTTCGGGAATGTTTACAAATAAAACTTTAATGTTCACTGGTGGCTTTTCCAAAATGAGTAGATCTGAGGCAAAGACTTTAGCTGAATCTCAAGGCGGCAAGGTACTAGGTAGTATTAGTAAAAAACTAAATTATTTAGTAGTAGGAGACTCTAAACCTACTAATAATAAAGTGGAAAAAGCAAAAGATCTCCAAGTAGAAATTATTACTGAAAAAAAATGGTATGAGTTACTAAAGAGGTGAGCATATTTTTTTTAAAAAACTTAATTCTTTTAAGTTTAAAAAAGAATTAAGTTTTTCAAATACTTCCTTGTGATAATTATTCAAATATTTAATTTCTAGCCTAGAAAGTAAATTTTTATTAATTAAATTTTTATCATATGGAACTAAAGTTAAATCTTTAAATAATAATTTTTTTTTTATTTTGTTAACATAAACTAAATTTTCAATCCTCATTCCGAACTGTCTTTCAAGATAGTATCCTGGCTCGTTGGATACAACTTGACCTACAGCAAATTTATCCTTGCTCTTCTTAGATATGGATGGGGGGTTTTCATGTACATTGAGACAATAGCCAACACCATGACCAGTACTGTGAGGGTAATCTAATCCTATCTGCTTTAAATATTTTCTAGCAGCTTGATCTAGCTGTGCACCAGTGGTGTTATTTTTTAATTCAAAATTTCTTAATGCTAAATGTCCTTTTAGTATTCTCGTATAGATATTTTTTTTATATAAGCTTGGTTTTCCCAACGAAATTGTTCTTGTCACATCAGTAGTTCCCCATAGATACTGTCCACCAGTATCAAGAAGATAAATTCCATTTCCTGTTAACAATTGGTTTGTTTTGTTAGTTGCATTGTAATGAATAATTGCACCATTTTTATTAAAACCTGAAATTGGCGGAAAGCTTGGTCCTAAATAAAAAGAATTTTCTTTTCTAAAATTTTCAAGTTGTTTTTGACAACTAATTTCATTTATTTTTTTTTTGTTTTTAAATTGATTTATCCAAAAAAATAATTTTACTAATGCCACTCCATCAAACATGTGTGCAATTTTTAAATTTTGTATTTCAATTTTATTTTTTTTAGATTTGAGATGAAAAATAGGATCTTGAATAAATTTACATTTAATCTTGCTGGATTGTAAAAATTTGATCAATCCATAAGAAGTTGTAGCGGGGTCAATCTTTACTGAGAAAATTTTGGTTTTTATTAACTTTTCTTTCAATGATTTGATGTCAGAAAATTGAACGTCTTTTTTAAAACTCTTAATTAATTTATTGCTTACTTTTTTTAAATTGCAGAAAACTGTAATTTTATTTTGCTGAATTAATGCAAATGCATTTAGAAGAGGTGAGTAAATAGAATCCTCACCTCGAATATTTAAAAGCCAGCACACATTTTCATTAGAGGAGATAAAAAAAGAGTTCTTTTTATTTATATCTAGCAGGTCTCTAAGTTTTTTGATTTTCTTTATGTGGCTTATGCCACAATATTGACTTTCAAGGATGAAAGCAATTTTAAAAACTTCTTTTTTTTTATCCTTCCAGATTTGTTCAATTAAATTTTTTTCAATGGAAACTAAATTTATTTTTTCTTTTAAAATATTTTTAATTGCTTGAAATCTAAAGAGGTTGGGATCGAAGCCTATTTTAATATTAGTATAATTTTTTTTAAGAAAGCTTAAAATATTTATTTTGCTTATATCTATAATGTTGAAAAGATGACCACTCTCCTGCTTTGCTTGAAGTGTGTACCTCCCATCTACAAAAAGATAATTTTTTTTGTGCAAAATAAGAGCAGTTCCCGCAGATCCAGTAAAATTGCTAACATATCTTAATCTGTCGTTACCAGTTTTTATAAATTCATTAAAAAAAAAATCATTTTTAGGAACTAGGTAGGCATCAATATTTTTTTTGATTAATGCTTTTTTAAGCTTGTTCAGGTTATCCAGATTATTCATTTTCAATTTTTTTTAAGTATTTATCAATTACTTTTTTTTCTCCAGCGTCTTTAAAGTTTATTAATAATTTATTTCCATCTATATGAATAATTTTCCCATTTCCAAATGTTTCGTGATGAACGCTTTGTCCTATTTTAAAATCTGTTAAATTATTAGTGTAGTTAATAGTTTTGGTTTTCTCCTTAGCTTTTGTATACCGATCCCAGCCAGGGCTTTTGGGTGTTGTTGAAAAATCAGTATCTTGGCTAAATTCAAAATCTTGATGAGGATCTTCTGCAACTTCATTTATTTTTAAATATTTTTTATCTAATTCATCAATGAATCTGGAGGGCATAGATGGCATCCAGTCGTTATTATCATTTTTGTTACCAAAAAATTTTCTATTATTGGCAAAGGAAATGAACAATCTTTGCTTGGCCCTAGTTATTGCAACATATGCCAACCTTCTTTCTTCTTGAACAGCCACATCTCCCTTTTCTTCAATAGACTTTTGATGTGGAAACATACCTTCCTCCCAGCCTGGCAAAAAAACACATTCAAATTCCAAACCTTTTGCAGCATGAATTGTCATAAGGTTTATTTTTTCTCCATCCCACTCCTCATCGATAGCAGTTTGTAGTGAAATATTTTCTAAAAATTCTATGAGATTGGAATAGTTTTTCATAGAAGATCTTAATTCTTTTAAATTTTCTAATCTTGCTTCTGCTTCTGGGCTTTTTTCATCAATCAACATTTTAGTATAACCAGATTCATCCAAAACTCTTTCTAGTAACTCTACATGATCCATTTTTTCAGAAAGTTTTGTCCACTGGTTTAGTTTGTTTATTAATAGTTTTAGGCTTTCTTTAGTCTTGGGCTTTAGTTCATCTCCATTCAAAAGAGAAACTGAAGTATCAAAAAGATTTTTATTAGAATTTCTAGAAAATTCATGAATTTTTTTTAAGGTAGTATCTCCAATGGATCTTTTCGGTGTATTTACAATTCTTTCAAAAGCCAAATCATCATTTTTTTGATGAATTAGTCTCAGATAGCAAAGTGCGTCTTTAATTTCTACTCTTTCATAAAATTTTACACCTCCTATGACACGATAGGGAAGTCCTATTCTAATAAACCTTTCTTCAAATTCCCTAGTTTGAAAAGATGCCCTGACTAAAATAGAAATATTATTTAGTGAAAATTGCTTTGTAAGTTCTTTTTCAATTATATCAGAAGTACCACTTGCCTCATCACGACCATCACTATAGGAATTAATCCATACTTTTTCACCGTCGTTAAAATCAGACCAAATTTTCTTTCCCAGTCTATCATCATTGTTGGATATTAAAGAGGAGGCAGTGTTTAGAATATTTTTAGTTGATCTATAGTTCTGCTCAAGTTTAATTGTTTTAGTATTAGAATAATTTTTTTCAAAATCTAATATATTTTTAACTTCTGCACCCCTCCAACTGTAAATGGATTGATCATCATCCCCCACCACACAAATATTTTTAGTATCCCCTGTTATATAATTAAGCCATAGGTTCTGTATAAAATTTGTATCTTGAAACTCATCAACCAGAATGTATTTAAAGTTTTTTTTAAAGGACTCTCGTATTTCTTTAAAATTTTTAAAAATAGTAACGCAGTGTAGAATAAGATCTCCAAAATCAACACAGTTCATCATCTTAAGACGATCTTGATAAATCCTGTAAATTTTTAAAGCATTAATTTTAGAGTAGTCTGATGGACTGGCTTTTATTTCAGAAGGAGTAAGAGCTTTATTCTTCCAATGATCAATCAAGTGAGCAATAAGTTTAGGAGGGTTTTTTTTGATATCTATATTTTCTGCAGCTAAAATATTTTTAATTAGTTTTAATTGGTCCAGAGTATCTAAAATAGTAAAACTTGGCTTTAACCCAACGGCTTCTGCATGTTTTCTTAGAATTTTGTTACTAATAGAGTGAAAGGTTCCGAGCCATGGTACTGAATTAGTATTGCCCACCACCAAACCCTGAACTCTTTCCCTCATTTCGTTTGCTGCTTTATTGGTAAAGGTTACACAGAGTATTTGATTGCTGAAACATTTCTTACTTTGTATCAAATGAGTTACTCTCGTAGTGAGCACTTTTGTTTTACCAGAGCCAGCACCCGCAAGAATAAGCAAAGGTCCTTCAGTATGTAAAACAGCCTCTTTTTGTTGATTATTTAAAGTATTTAAGTAATTTGGACCTGTGACACTCATGTTCATTAATTAAATTATTAAAAATTAAATACAACAAGAAAAAATGAAAAAAGAATTTTCAGCTAGTGAATTTTTTTTAAAAGTAGCAACTTTAATTGTTATATTTTTGGTTGTTATTTTTGCTGCTCCGTTAGCCCTCAATATAAATAGTTACAAAAGTGAACTTGAGAATAAATTATCTACAGCTCTTAATACGAATGTTAAAATTGAAGGCGACATTGCATATACATTTAATCTAGGGCCTAAATTAATACTTAAAAATATTAGTTTTGATGCAGGAGAAGGTAATGAATTAAATGGCAATATAGAAAATCTTTACTTGAATGCCAATCCATTAAAATTATTCAAAAAAGAATTTTCATTTAAAAAATTTTCTATAGCAAATGGTTCCCTTTCTGCATCTGAAGATTTTTTTAAATCCTATATTCAAAATAAATCACAATTTGAAAAAATTAGCTTTGAAAACATGGACATTAGGATTGTTAATAAGCTTTCAGAAATAGAATTCGATAGTAATAATGGGGTATTTTTATTTAATTCTCAAAATTTAGTTACTGCCAAACTACAGGGGACATTCTCCAATCTTCTATATAGTTTGAAATATAAAAATAATAAATTGAAGATTTCCATTCCAGAAATAAAGCTATTTTTAGAGCATACGAGGCAAGACTTAATTAATAAGAATGGTTATGTTGAAATCAAGTTTTATGAGAAATTGTTATTTCCCGGCTTTCGCAATACTTACATTAAGTCAAATATAGTACTCGCTAATGATAAGTTGGAATTAAATAATGCCAAAATATCATCTGCTACTTATAATGGCGTAGGAAAAGTAAGTTTAAAAAAAAATAATGACTTAGCATTTGTAAACGCGGATTTAAAATTTGGAAGATCTAATTTTTCAAGAGTATCCAAATCGGATTGGGTTTCTTTTTTTAATAAAGAAATATTTCAGATAGCATCATTAATGAATGGTAATTTTAAAATTAATTTTCAAAATGTGTTTTTAGATCGGAATTATTTTGACAATATAAATCTAAATATTTCTTTTAATGGAGGAGATATTGTTTTGAAACGAGTTCAATTTAGTTCTGACAAAAATTCTTTCGATCTGTCCGGTAGATTTATTCAAGAAAACAAAGATTTTCTTTTATTTTTTGATAGTACCTTTGAAACCAAACAGTTTAAAAGATTGTGTATTCAAACATGCGAGTCTAAAGCAACAACTAATAATTATTCCATGAAAGCTAAAGGAGTCCTTAATTTAAAAAATTCTAAATTTACTATAGAAAGTTTTTTTTCTGACAAGGAATATAGCCAACCTCAAATTGTGGATCTAAACCAAAGATTGAAAACTATTTTTTTTGGGGATCTTGCAAAAACGTTTGATCTAAAAAATTACTTTAAATTATATTAATTATTTTGGGTGAGTCATCTTTTTAGGATTCATAATCTTCATATAATCTTTTTCATTTATCAATCCTGTTTTTAAAGTTTCTTCTTTTAAATTAGTTCCATTTTTATGAGCTGTTTTAGCAATCTTGCTTGCGTTGTCGTATCCAATTTTAGGGGCCAGAGCTGTTACTAGCATTAATGATTCATTCAACAATTGCTCAATTCTTTTTTTATTTGGCTTAATTCCTTTGACGCAAAAATTAACAAAGCATTGAACAGAATCGGATATGAGGTCAATAGACTGAAGAATGTTGTGTGCAATCAACGGTTTAAAAACATTTAATTCAAAATGACCATGTGATCCTGCCATAGTAATTCCGTTGTGGTTTCCAATCACCTTTACGCAAACCATGGTAACTGCCTCACATTGAGTAGGATTAATTTTACCTGGCATGATGGAAGAGCCCGGCTCATTTTCAGGAAGAGATAATTCTCCATATCCTGCTCTTGGGCCGGAGCCTAAAAATCTTATATCATTTGCAATTTTCATTAGCGCAACAGCTGTCGTATTAAGCGTTCCTGAAAAATTTACAATTGAATCATGTGCTGCCAATGCCTCAAATTTATTTTTGGCAGTATGAAAAGGAAGTTTGGTTATTTTTTTAATTTCAGCAGCTATTGTTTTGTCCCAACCTTTCCTTGAATTAATACCAGTCCCAACAGCAGTACCTCCTTGTGCCAGAGGATAAATCTCAAGTAATGCTCTTTTAATTCTAGTTAATGATTTTGAAACTTGCATATGATAGCCAGAAAATTCCTGGCCCAGTGTTAAAGGAGTAGCATCTTGTAAATGCGTTCTTCCTATTTTGACTATATCTTTAAATTCTTTAGTTTTTTTAGCTAAAGCTTTTTCCAACAAGCTAATAGCTGGTATAAGTTTTTTGTTAGCTTGAATCGCAATCGCGATGTGCATGGCAGTAGGAAAAGTATCGTTAGTAGATTGAGCTTTATTAACATGATCATTAGGATGAACTGGTTTCTTACTTCCCATTTTTCCACCAAGTATTTCTATTGCTCGGTTGGCAATAACCTCATTAACATTCATGTTGGTTTGTGTTCCGGAACCTGTTTGCCAGACCCTAAGTGGAAAATTATCATCTAATTTTCCAGAAATGACTTCTTCAGATGCTTTAATAATAGCTTTTGAAACTTGTGGGGTAATGTCTTTATATTTTGCGTTAACGATTGCTGCAGCTTTTTTAACTATAGCAATTGAGTGAATTAATTCAATTGGAACGTTGACTTTACCTATTTTAAAAAATTGTAATGATCTTTGAGTTCCAGCTCCCCAATATTTGTCACTAGGAACTTTAATTTTTCCAAAACTATCTGATTCAATTCTTGATGCCATAAGAGATATTTTATATCACTATATGACTTACTTTTTAATAAATATTATGAATGTTTTAATAATAGGAGCAACTTTTGGTATTGGTTATGAACTAGCCAAAAAATATCTTAATACCTGCGATAATCTCATCTTATTAGGAAGAACGCAGAGCAAGTTAGAAGAAATTAAACAGGAATTTTCTAGTGAAAAAGCCAAGGTTTTTACCGAAAGTCTAGACGTGACTATTTTGGATGATTGCAAAAATAAGCTATCTAATATTATAAAAATCAATGCAACAATAGATAAAGTTATTTACTGCTCAGGATATTATGAGCCACATGACACTTTTGAAATTGATGTGAGTCTTTTTCAAAAAACTATGGATGTAAACTTCATGGGCATGATTAACGTATTTTCAATTTTGCTTCCTCATTTAAAAAATCAAAATCATGGACAGCTTGGAATTGTTGCTTCTCTTGCAGGCTTTGGCGGATTGCCCAATTCTTCTTCTTATGGACCAAGCAAAGCAGCCATGATGAATTATGCAGAATCTATTAAAATTGATTGCGATAAACACAATATCAAAGTTAGCGTTATTAACCCTGGATTTGTTCAGTCTAGATTAACTGAAAAAAATACTTTTGATATGCCATTTTTAATGACGAGCGAGAAAGCTGCTAATATTATTTATGAAGGCTTACAAAAAGAAAAGTATGAAATTACTTTCCCTTTGCCCATGATGATTTTATTTAAAGCCTTAAGAATTTTACCACGTTCTATTTATTTTTGGGTGGTTAAAATTATAACTAAATCTTAACTGTTGAAGATCGTAAAATAGATCATTCCCAAAACTAGCAAGTTAGCTGTGACTATAAATGAAACGGTTCTTGAAAAAAAAGATTTTTTTTCTTTTTTAATTTCCACTGTGTTAATTTTTGCTGGTTGTATTAGATTCATATTGTTCCTCTTGTTGTTTGATACTTAATTAATATTAAATTAAGGCAAACTCAGATTAAAAATGTGACTAATATAAGACTACTTTAAAGAATTGGACAAATCTTCTTTAAGATCATTGATATCTTCCAGTCCAATAGATAGCCTAATTAGGTTAGGGGTAATGCCAAGAGATAGTCTTGCCTCTTCTCCTAGAACTTTGTGTGTTGTGGTAGTTGGATGAGTTACAAGGGACTTCGAGTCTCCCAAATTATTAGAAATATCAAAAATACTTAATTTGTTGATCACTTTAAATGCATCTTTCTTTTTACCTTTCACCTTAAAGGCAATCATAGTTCCACCAGCACTTTGTTGTTTTTTGGCAAGAGCATATTGAGGAAAGGATTTAAGACTGGGGTAGTATACTTGTTCAATTTTTTTATGTTTTTCTAAAAAGCTCGCAATTTGCAATGCATTGTCCGATTGAGAAAGGACACGTATTTTAATCGTTTCTAAACTTTTAAGAAGTACCCATGCATTAAAAGGACTAATGCAAGGACCGGTATGTCTCAAGAAAGGTTTTAGAATATTTTCTTTAAATTTATTTGTTGAACAGACAGCCCCACCCATAGCTCTTCCCTGTCCATCAATATGCTTGGTGCCAGAATAAATAATAACATCTGCACCAAATTTGACTGGCTGTTGTAATACTGGTGATGCAAAAATATTATCTACAATAGTTGTTATTTTATTTTTTTTAGCAAGATTACAAACTTGTTTAATATCAATAATTTCTAAGCATGGGTTAGAAGGAGACTCAAAGAAGAAAATCTTAGTATTTTTTTGAATACTTTTGTTCCATTCTTTAATATTTCTTCCATCAATAAAAGATACTTCAATCCCAAATTTAGGAAGTATGTCATTTAGTATATATCTGCAAGAACCAAATAATGCTGAAGCAGAAACTACATGATCCCCAGCTTTTAATTGACACATCATTGAGCCAAATACAGCAGCCATTCCGCTTGCTGTTGCAAAGCATGCTTCTGAACCATCTAATAAAGCTAGCCTCTGTTCAAACATTTCTACTGTTGGATTGGCGTACCTAGAGTACTGAAATCCTTTTTTCTTTCCTAGAAAAATAGCTTCTGCTTGCTCAGCTGAATCATAGACAAATCCCGAATTAAGAAAAATAGCTTCAGATGTTTCTTTAAAGTTAGATCTAGTTAGGCCACCCCTAACTAGATTGGTATCTAACTTAAATTTTTTTTTCAATTATTCTGCCCTCAGTTCTTTCGCAGCATCAACCATTTTAGTTAATGCATCAATAGTTTCAGGCCATCCTCTAGTCTTTAAGCCACAGTCAGGATTGACCCAAACTCTGGATGGATCAATTAATTTAGATGCTTTTTGAATCAACTCTTTCATTTCATCTTTCGATGGAACTCTAGGAGAGTGAATATCGTAAACTCCAGGACCTACTTCATTTGGATATTTAAACTTTTCAAATGTAGTTAAGAGCTCCATTCTAGACCTAGATGTTTCAATAGAAATAACATCCGCGTCTAAAGCGGCAATAGAATCGATGATGTCTTCAAATTCTGCATAACACATATGTGTATGAATTTGAGTTTCATCTTTCACTACTGCAGCAGATATCTTAAAACAATCTACAGACCATGTAAGATATTCTTTCCAGTCCTTTTTCTTTAAAGGCAACCCCTCTCTAAGAGCAGGCTCATCAATTTGAATCATTCGAATACCATTTTTTTCAAGATCTTCCACTTCATCGCGAATGGCAAAGCCAATTTCTTGTGCTGTAAATTTTCTTGGTTGGTCATCTCTCACAAAAGACCACTGCAAAATAGTGATCGGCCCTGTAAGCATTCCTTTTACAATTTGCTTTGTCTGCTCTTGTGCAAATTTAGACCAACGTACTGTCATAGGTTTTGGTCTAGACACGTTTCCAAAAATAATTGGTGGTTTCACACAACGAGAACCATAGCTTTGTACAAAGCCACTAGAAGTAAAGGTAAATCCTTTTAGCTGTTCACCAAAATATTCCACCATGTCATTACGTTCAAATTCACCATGAACAATAACATCGATACCAATCTCTTCTTGTTTTTTAATCGTATCAATAGTTTTTTCTTCTAAAAACTTGTCGTAACTTTGTCCATCCAGCTCACCACGTTTAAATTTAGCTCTTGCTTGTCTTACATCGGTTGTTTGAGGAAAAGACCCAATGGTTGTAGTTGGGTATTTAGGTAAAGCAAAAATTTCTTTTTGAACCACCGCTCTTTCTGGATAGGATGATTTTCTGTTTACAATCGATTGATTGATTGTTTTTATTCTATTTTTCACAGCATCATCATGAATCAATTTGGAAGTTTTTCTATCTTGAACGTCAGCAGTATTATTCTCTAGCTCCGCTTTATGACTCCCTTCATTAATGCAACCCTTAATCACACTCAGCTCTTGCAATTTTTGTTTTGCAAATGATAACCATCTTTTAATTTCATCTGGAACTTTCTGTTCAAGCTCCAAATCATAAGGAGAGTGAAGTAGGGGGCAAGAAGAAGCAATAATCACATCGCCAGAAACATTGTCTTTAACAAAATCAATTTTCTCTTGTAAATTTGTTTTCCATACGTTTCTTCCATCTACTAAACCTAATGACAGTTGTTTCTTAGAGTTTTTGACATAACCTTTATTTTTAGTACCGCGAATCAAATCTAAATGAATTACATCTACATCACTTGCAAACACCTCTTCCTTAACGTCTTCATTTAGGTCTTCAAAGTAAGTAGTAAGTAAAATCTTACTTGAACCCGCAGCTTGTTTAAGCTCGTTCAGAGTGTTTTTGATTTTAGACACCACATTAGAATCTAAATCTTTTACTAATATAGGCTCATCAATTTGAATCCATTCTGCTCCTAGATCAGCAAATTTTTTGACCACCTCTTTGTAAACAGGTATAATTTTGTCTAATAGATCAATAGTATTTAAGCCATCAATTCCTTTTCCTAACAACAAGAAAGACAATGGACCCAAAATAACAGGCTTGGTATTAAAACCTGCCTGTTTCGCTTCTTCATATTCTGCGAAAGGCTTATTAGAACTTATTTTAAATGATTGATCTTTGGATAGCTCAGGAACTAAGTAATGGTAATTCGTATCAAACCATTTGGTCATTTCCAATGCAGGTACATCCAGCTCTGATGTTTGGGATCCACGCGCCATGGCAAAGTAAGTTTTTAGGTTTACTTCATTACCATCCCATTTGTATCTTTTTGGAACCGCACCTAATAAGCAAATTGCATCTAACACCTGATCGTAAAATGAAAAATCATTAGAAGATATTAAGTCTACACCACAATCTTTTTGAGTTTGCCAATTTTGCTTTCTTAAATTTTTTGCAACATTATGCAAATCTTGTTCTTGAATGTCACCTTTCCAAAACTGTTCTAATGCTTTTTTTAGTTCTCTTTTAGGACCGATTCTTGGGTATCCAATAGATGCTACTTGTATCATACTCTTACTTCTCCTTTGGTTTGATTGTTTTGATTTAAATTATTTTGTAGTGATAGTAATCGCGAACATACTGCAAAGGTTAATTCATATTTATTTAGTGTATAAAAATGAAACTCATTAACTTCTTCTTTTTTTAATTTTTTCACCAGATCGCTTGCTAAACTGGCACCAACTAATTGCTGTACTTCTGGCGTGTTGTCTAAGCCAGCAAACTCACTAGCTATCCAGTCAGGAATAGATGCGCCACACATAGCGCTAAAATTTTTAACTTTTTTAAAATTAGAAATAGGCATAATTCCTGGAATGATGGGAATGTTAATCCCTGCAGCCACTACTGAATCCCGGTATCTTAAAAATACATCTTTATCAAAAAAGTATTGAGTAATAATTTTATCGGCACCCGCATCCACTTTTCTTTTTAAATGATCGGTATCATCTTGTTTATTTTTAGAGTCAGGGTGTATTTCTGGATATCCACCAACTGCAATTTCAAAATTAGCTAATTTTTTTAAACCCAAGCACATATCAGCAGCATTTTGGTAGCCATTGGGATGAGGAACGTATTGTTTATTTTTTTCCCTAACATCACCTCGTAAAGCAACTATTTTATTCACTCCTTTTTCAAACCAGCCTAAAGCTAAATCGTTAATTTCATCTTTGGACATATCCACGCAAGTTAAATGACCTGCCACTGGTACTAAAGAATCTTTATTAATTTTTTTAACAAAAGAATCGCTTTTTAAACGCTCACCACCACCAGCACCAAAGGTAACTGAAAAAAATTGAGGATTAAAATTTTCTAATTTTTTTAAACTCGCCCATGTTTTTTCTTCAGCAGCGGAGTCCTTTGCTGGGAAAAATTCAAAACTTAATTTTAAATCGTTCTTGTTCATAATTTATTATGATCAAGTTTTCGGTAGTTTTTGATGGGATTTCCAAAAAAAAACCACCGGCTAGAGCGGTGGTTTAAATCGCTTTAGCTGGTTTTATATAGCGCCCGCAATTTGAACAAATCAGCGCTTAGAGAGGATATGTAATAACAAATAGACAATATGTAAAGGGTAAAAAAGCCAAATATTGAAGAACTTTTAGTGCTTGTGATTTTGAGCTCCACCTAAACCACAGGGCATAGCGTTGATGGACCCAGAAGTTTCGCCTTCTTTATGAAATAGAGGGTTGTAAGCCACACCACTATAATTGTGGTCATAGATAATGACTGCAAAAAAAGCAGTTAAAATAAGAAGGTATAGAATATTTTTCATTAATAAAAAAACTTTCTAGCTTTCACCCCAAAGTAAGAGCCTATAAACGCAAACAAGAACCACACCCAACCGTGCATACTCCCTGAAGCTATACCGCCAAACAATGCTCCAATATTACAACCAAATGCAAGTCTTGCTCCATAGCCCATAAAAAAACCACCAATCATGGCAGCTAAAAATAACTTTTTATCAATTTTAATTTGATTGGAAAAGTTACCCGATAAAGCAGAAGCTATTAAAGCCCCTAAAATAATTCCTAAGTTAGAAACTGTCGTAGGATCTGCCAATAAACTATTTTCTAAAGCAATAGCAGGGTAGGATAGTTGCCAATAGTCCCAAGAAGAAACATCCACACCAATTAGGGTTGCTAATTTTGCCCCCCACAATCCAAAAGAAAATGTGACAGACCATGGATGACCTGCAGCATGCAGCATTAAAAAATTAAACAATACCAAAAGAACAGAACCTAAAAATAAAGGCCATGGTCCCCTGAGAAGACTGAGAGAGTCAAATCTAAAAATGTTATTATGATCTGTTATTTTGTTTCTTTTCTTGTCTAGAATAAAAACAGTTAAATAAAGAGTAAAAATAAGACTTAACTGAAAAGTTAAAGTTTCAACCAGAGTATAATTGTCTAATAAAGAAATTCCTCCCAAAGAAGGAAGAGATGACCAAAAAGTAAAGTGGTATGTTCCTGCTACAGAGCCAATAATAAAAAAAAATAAAGTAATAACCATTTTGGTATTACCGCTTCCAGCAGTAAATAAAGTTCCAGAGCCACAGCCTCCACCCAATTGCATGGCAAGACCAAACATAAAAGATCCAATAACCACAGACAAACTAACCGGAGCAATTGCCCCTACGATAGTGCCATCATATACAAAACTTTTAGAACCAATGACAAAAGAAAAAACTATAGCTGCTAAAGCCAGCATTAAAAATTGAGCTCGAAGTGCACTACTATCTCTTTTTTCAATAAAATTTCTCCACCCACCCGTAAAACCAAATGCAGCTTTATATAAAGTGAAGCCCAAACCAATACCAATAGCAAAAACAAGAAAATGACGAAGACCAATCGTGGAATAGGTAATGTAAGAAAATAATAGTGTAAAAATAACCCCAAACAAAACAATGGGTGTTTCAATTTTTTTAATTACAATCATGAGGGGCTTGTACTCTAATTAAATATGCGGGTAAACTTAGTACCCGCATATAAAAGTTTTAAAATTATCCGGAAATAACTTTGTTTTTAGGGTTACTTTCCCAATGAGCCCAAGACCCATCATACATTCTTACTTGAGGAATATTTGCAACCTCACTTAGCGCAAACCAAACAGTAGCAGCCCAGTGTCCAGTGTTACAATAAGTAATGTATCCTTTGAAATCTTTGATTTGAGCCGCATCATAGAGCTTTAATATTTCCGCTTTAGACTTGATAAAACCATCACTTCCAACTGTTTTTTGCTGCTCTACATTAACTGCACTAGGTATTCTTCCAGCCACTTTTAAAGCAGGATGTTTTTTGACTCCTTTAAAGAAATCGTTAGGTCTAGCATCAATTAAACAAATACCATTTGTTTCTTTCTTAGCATTTCTCACTTCTTTATAAGAAGCGCTGTACTTTTTGTTGATGGAAGCTTTAAATACTTTTGGAGACAATGAGTTTTCACCAGCTACCACTTTATAGCCAGCATCTTGCCATGACTTAAAACCACCATTTAAAATAGAAACATTTTCATGTCCTAAAGTTTTAAAAGTCCAATAAATCCTAGCAGCACTTCCAAAATCAGTAGAATTCACTCCAGCATATACAATAATAATATGTTTTGAATTATCAATTCCAAGACTTCCTACCAATTGTTCCAGCGGCTTTTTTCCTGGAAATTGTCCAATCACACCATTAACTTTTGCTCTCCATCCATCTTTTAGATAATCAGAGTGCACTGCTCCTGGAATATGAGCTTGTTTAAATGTTTCGTAAGATCCACCATCAATTTTGTTTCTAATGTCTAATATAAATAAATTTTTGTTGTTTAAATTTTTATTTAACCACTTCACATCCACTAATGGTTCTACTGCGAACACAGATGTTGAAATAAAGATAAAAAGCACTGTTGTTATTATTTTTTTCATTTTTTCCTTCTCAAATTTTAATTCCTGATCCTTAAGATTATAAAAAAGGGACAAACTCAAGGATCAGTTAATGGAAGTTGATATAGATTTTTTTCTAATTTATTCAAGTTTAGTAGAAAAATAAGTTAATAATTAGATAAAAAACTAGAATTAATAGAAAAATATGCTACTTAAGTAAAAATAATGAAAAAAAACAATGTATTAAATGATATAGATAAGAGAATTCTATCTGTTCTCCAGGAAAATGCAGACCTTCCTATTTCAGAGCTTTCTAAAAAAGTGAATTTATCCGCAACTCCTTGTTGGGCACGAATTAACAAGCTTTATAAGCAAGGATTTATCACTAAGAAAGTGGCAGTAGTAGATCGGTTAAAACTAAACTTAAATGTAGTCGCTTTTGTTCAGATAAAAACTAGTAATCACAATATGGAGTGGGCAAGAAAATTTGTTAAAGCAATTAGTGATATGCCAGAGGTAATAGAATTTTACAGACTGAGCGGTTCAATAGATTACTTATTAAAAGTATTGGTTCCTAGTATTGAAAAGTATGATGAGTTTTATAAAAAACTAACAGACAAAGTAGACTTAACCGATGTGAGTAGTAGTTTTTCTATGGAAGAAATTAAACAAACATCTTCTTTGCCACTAGATTACGCATAATGATTCCAGAAAATTATTTAATTTTTTTACAAATTATTATTTTTATGTTTGTCACACCAGGTGCACCCAGAGTTCTGATCATGTCTCAATCTCTCAATTATGGATTTGGAAAAAGTTTATGGACTGCATTTGGTGATATTTCTGCCAATAGCCTGCAGATGATCTTGGTGCTTTTTGGATTTGCTGCATTAATAAAACTATTTCCTGATGTTGTTATTTATTTTAAATGGAGTGGAATACTTTATCTTCTTTATATTGCCTACGGTTATGTAAAATCAAAATCTAACATTAATATTTCCAACGAAGTAAAACAAAAATCTATCAGTGTTTTATATATGGATGGATTTCTTATTGCCTTCTTGAGTCCTAAGGCAACTGTTTTTTTTGCAACAGTGTTTCCAACTTTTTTAATTGCTGGACCCAACTATTATGAACACTTTTTTATTTTGTTGCTTACTTATATTTCTTTAGATTTTTTAACACTCGCTATTTATTCGGGTATAGCCAGAGCTATTGCCAGTAAGTTAAAAAATAATTTAAGTCTAGTGAATTATATTTCGGCAGGAGCCCTAGTTATTATTGCAATCGTTATTGCGATTAAAGTTTAATTCAATATTAAATATTTCTGACTAGATATTAAAAGCTTGTCTAAAAGTTTTTGCATATGAGCAATCTCTTCATTACTAAAGTCTTTTAATAATTTTTTATTTCTATCCGTTTGTTTTTTTAATAATTCTCTATGAAGTTTTTTCCCATCACTAGTCACTTTTAACAAAGTATATCTAAGGTCATCGTGGTTCTTTGCTTTATTAATCAGACTAAGTTTAATAAGTTTTTGAACACCACGACTAATTTCTGCCTGGTCGGCCCAATGCACCGAGGCAATATATTTAATGGTTACTTCTTTTTTATTTTCACCAATCACATTGAGCGTAAACAGCTCTGGAATACCTAGTGATGGGTATGCTTTAATAATCTTAGAGGAATACCTCTTTAGTTCTTTTGAAAGCTTATTGATTTTAAAACCCAGTGAGTTTTGAAAGTATTTAAAGTCTCTTATATTGCTAGTACTCTTCATGGTAGAATACATGATAAATCATATATATTATGAAGCAATATATTAATTGTAAATGCTTGTTTTTTTAACAGATTCTTAAAGCTTGTTTATTGTCATTTATCTAAGTAGATTTCAGCTGTTAATTAACAAACATAAGGGGAGACTAAAATGAAAAAACTATTAAATAGACTAGTTGCTATTTTCTCTATCTTTTCATTACTTTTAGGTTTCAGTTCTGCTCAAGCTAGAGTTGATGGCGATGTCATCACTTTGGGTGCTGCAGTTTCTTTAACTGGAAAGTATTCTACTAACGGCGAACATACCAAAAATGGTTACAATTTAGCTGTTAAGAGAATCAATGACATGGGTGGAGTTAAAGTAGGTGGTAAAAGCTACAAATTCGCTGTCAAATATTATGATGACGAATCTAACTCTAAGAGAGCTGCTCAATTAGCTGAACGATTAATCAAGCAGGATGGCGTTAAGTATATGCTTGGCCCATACAGTTCTGGTTTAACAAAAGCAATGGCTCCAGTAACTGAGGAAAACAAAATTCCTATGGTTGAAGCAAATGGTGCTTCTAGATCTTTGTTTACTAAAGGATACAAATATTTGTTTGCAGTATTATCTCCTGCTAACCAATACCTTGAAGTAGCAATTGATTTGGCTGTTGAAAAAAATGGTGGCAAGCCAGTAAAAATTGCTATGGCATTTGAACAAGATGCTTTTTCACAAGATGTTAGATTAGGAATTTTAGATGCAGCAAAAAGAACTAAATCTAAAATCATAATTGATGACAAACTTCCAAAAGAACTAAACGATATGGCAGCAACTTTAGCTAAAGTTAAAGCCGTGAAGCCAGATGTTCTTGTGGTGTCAGGGCACTCAAAAGGTGCACTAACTGCGATCAGACAAATTTCAGAAATGAAAGTGGATGTTAAGATGTTAGCGATGACACATTGTGATGCTTCTAAATTAGCAAAACAACATGGAAAAAAAGCTGAGTACGCATTATGTGCATCTCAGTGGCACAAATCTTTATCTTACAAAGATAATTATTTTGGTGGTGGTTTAAAGTATGACAAAGACTTTACAGCTGCTTACGGATATGCGCCTCCATATCAGGCAGCAGAATCTTCTGCAGCATTATTAGTTTACAAAGATGCATTTGAAAGAGCGAACTCTTTCGATACTAAAAAAGTAAGAGATGCATTGGCAAAAACTAATATGCAAACCTTTTATGGAAATGTAAAATTTGGTTCTGGTGGTCAAAATACTGCTAAGCCAATGGTGCTTTTCCAAGTTAGATGTACTGGTGATAAGTGTGAAAACAAAGTTGTGGCTCCTACAAAATGGGCTTCAGCTAAGTTAGTACACCCAATACCAAGCTGGTCTAAAAGATAAATACAATTAACTAAATGCCCCCTTTTTACGAGGGGGCATTTTTTTTATAAGAAAAAAAAATGGATTTTTTAATATTTGAACACCCAATTTTAATCGTTCAAGCTTTGATGGATGGAGTGTTGCTTGGAATATTATTTGCATTGATTGCTTATGGAATGGCACTGCAATGGGGAGTGATGAATATTATTAACATTGCACAAGGGGAACTTGTGATTATGGGAGGATATGTTGCATACTTTTTATACATGTATGGAATACACCCTGCTTACGGCGTGATTGTTTCTCCAATCGTTATGTATTTTGTAGGTATCGGAATTTATAAGTTAGTTATTAATAAAGTCGTTGATAAAGATTTATTTACATCAATTTTAGCAACATTTGGAATCAGTATTTTGATGATGCAATTAATGAACTTCGTTTTTGGTGCGGATGTTGTTGTTGCTCAATCAAATTTTGGAACAACAATGTTATTTGACAATTCAGTAACACTTCCCAATTCTAAAATTTTTGCTTCAGCGGTTAGCGTACTTGCTGCAATAGTTTTGGTCTTGTACATGAAAAAATCTAAATTAGGTCGAGCTATCAGAGCTACTGCCCAAAACGCTAGAGCAGCAAAGATATTAGGAGTGGATACAGAAAAAGTTTATGCATCTACATTTGGGATTAATGCAGCCCTTTGCGGTGTTGCAGGAGCACTTATTGCTATCACGTTTACTTTACACCCCTATGTTGGCTTACCTTACACAGTTAGATCTTTCATGATCGTTATTGTTGCAGGACTGGGAAATCTTCCAGGTGTCGCATTATCGGGTATGGGATTAGGAGTTTTTGAAGAATTTGCTGATTATCTATTAGGAACTGAATTTAGAATTGCTGCAGTATTTTTATTGCTAGTTTTGATTTTAGTATACAGACGATTTAAATTAGCAAGAAGCAGGGAGTATTTGAAGTAATGCTGAGCAACATAAAGAAAAAAGATTTTTTTATTTATTTGGGAGTTTTAGCTTTTGCATTGATAGCTCCAAATGTTTTTCCAGACTATAGAATTCAGTTTACGTTTTGGTTGGTGCTTATCATTCTAGCGATTACTTGGAATATTCAAGGAGGCGAAATGGGATACAACACCTTTGGTAATATTATGTTCTTTGGAGTCGGAATGTATGTTTGTTCTGGTATTCAAATAGGCTTATTTTTTGATTTGGCTGAATGGACTGTTAGTGGTGGAGAAAAAACTTTTGTTCATACACCCGATCAATATTTTCAAGGTCTCTGGGTAGGCTTACTTGCAGCTGCAATCATTCCTGCGATTATTGCACTTATTATTGGTTATGGAGTTTTAGGATTGCGCGGACATTATTTTGCAATTTGTACATTAGGTATTGGAATAGCTTCAGGAGAAGTTGCTGGTGGAATAGAGCTTATTGGAGCAGGTCAGGGAATGACCGCACCACCTTGGCCCAAAGATATCGGTGGAACAGAATATAGAAATGAATTTTTCTATTATTTAACACTTGCTCTTTTTGTTATGACATTTGTGTTTATCAAATGGTTATATTCAACAAGGTTTAGATTAGTTCTTAATGCCATCAGAGACAATGAGGATAAAGCAGAAGCGATGGGCATTGAGACTATGCGATATAAAATTACAGGATGGGTTATCTCAGCATTTTTTGTTGGACTAGCTGGAGGTCTTGTAGGAAATATCGTTGGGTACATCGAGCCAGTAGAAGTCGCATTTGACGGAAGAGAAATGGGAGTCTTTATGGTTCTAATGTGTATCTTGGGTGGTAAAGGAACTTTATGGGGACCGGTTATTGGTGCTTCCGTATTTCATATATTTAAAGAAAGTTTTTGGTCTTTCTTTTTAGGATGGCAGTATGTTGCCTTAGGAGTTTTAATTATTGTTATTGTTGTTTATCTTCCGGAAGGAATTATGGGTTTTCTTCGTGAAAAAAAACCAGAGTGGTTTGGGGAAGTTATGGACGAAGAGGATAGAAAGGCACAGGTTACTTTAGACTAATGGCACTTTTAGAAGTTAGAAATGTTTCAAAATCTTTTGGTGGTGTAAAAGCCAATGTAGATATTTCATTGCAAGTAGAGCAAGGATCTATCGTTGGGTTGATTGGACCAAACGGATCTGGCAAAACAACTTTGTTCAATTCTATTGTAGGTACTCATCCTATTGACCAAGGTTCCATTACATTTGATGGTAAAGAGATATCAAATCTTCCTATTCCAGAAGTTGCTAAGTTAGGATTGTTAAGAACGTTTCAGCAAACAAGAATTTATGGAAAGTTAAACTGTGTGCAAAATATGCTTATTAGTCATAAGCCTAGAAATGAAACTTTGCTCACTGTTTTTGCGGGTATACCCAAAGAACTGACCTCAAAAGCAGAAGATATTTTAAAATTTGTGGGTCTGTATCAAAAAAGAAATTTAAGAGCAGGTGATCTGTCTTTTGGTCAGCAAAAATTGTTAGAACTTGCGATGGCACTAATGAGTGAGCCTAAAATGCTTTTATTAGACGAGCCGACCGCTGGAATTAACCCTACCTTAATTAATGGAATCATTACTCGTTTAATCCAAGTTAACAAAGAGTACGGTATAACATTGTTTGTAATTGAACATAATATGAAAGTAGTTATGCAACTTGCACAAAAAATATTTTGTGTAGCTCACGGACAGCTTCTTGCCGAAGGTGGACCCGATGAAATTAAAAATGATAAGCGCGTTGTTGATGCTTATTTAGGAGCGCAATAATGTCAGATCAATATTCAGTTTTAGGATCCGCACCCACAAAAAAAGATTTGCAAAAACTTTCTCCAGATAATGTTCATGTGCAAATTGAAGGACTGACCGCAGGGTATGGTAAAATGGAAATTTTGCATAACTTTGATTTAATGGTGAGTAAGGCCCAATCTCTTTGCTTAATCGGACCTAACGGAGCAGGAAAATCTACAATTCTTCATTCTATTTACGGTTTTACTAATATTTTTTCTGGCAAAATTAGCATTGATGGAAAAGACATTACCAATCTAACACCAGCAGAAAAATTAACCTCTGTTGGAATTGCTTATATATTGCAAGACAACTCAGTCTTTCCAGATATGACCGTTGAGGAAAATTTATTAATGGGTGGTTATGCAAAGGATAAAGTGGAAGAATCTTATGAAGAAGCACAAAGAGTTTTAGATAAGTACGAAAGATTAAAAAATAGAAGAAATCAGCCTGCAAAAGTTTTGTCTGGTGGAGAGAGAAGATTATTAGAAATCTCAAGGGCATTAGTTATGAAACCTAGTGTTTTGCTAGTAGATGAACCATCGATTGGTTTAGAGCCTAGATATATTGATATGGTTTTTGAAATATTGAGAGACCTTCAGCAAAATGAGAAAAAAACCATTATCTTAGTTGAGCAAAATGCAAAAAAAGGTTTGGAATTTGCAGATAATGGTTACGTTTTGGTTTCAGGTCAAACAGCTATCGTTGGTAAGGGCGATGAGTTGCTAGAAAATCCTGATGTTGGTAGATTATTCCTCGGAGGATAGTTTACTACAATTTGTTTTCATTAATTTCTTTTAGACAAGGTGTTAGCCATGCTTTTGGCGTTCCAGCTTTAGGGTTGGGCTCAAGCATGTTTGCATTTGGAGCTTATTTAAAAAGCTCTGGTTTTGATTTGTTTCAAAGCTTTGCCTCTTCCTTCTTTACCTTCGCACTCCCAGGTCAATTTGTAATGGCAGAAACTATGTTAGCGGGAGGAACATTTTTAAATATTTTTTTAGCTGTCCTTTTAACTAACGCAAGATTATTTCCGATGACCGTTAATTTAATTCCCATCATTAGACATTCCTCTCATTCCAAGTGGAAGTATTATTTTCTAGCACATTTTATTGCCGTTACATCATGGTTTAATATGTTCGCAGTTCACAAACAGCTACAACAACAAAACAAGTTTGATTACTTCTTGGGCCTTGGTGGTTTTTTGTGGTTCAATGCTGTGATCTGTACGATGTTAGGATTTTCAATCTCTCATCTAGTTTCTCATGAATTTTTAATAGGACTAGTCTTTATTAATCCTATTTATTTTTTAATTATGACAGTGAGTAATTTGAATGAAAAAAAACTTACCACATCTGTTATCCTAGGAGCAGTTTTTAGTTTTGTTTTATATCAATACATTCCTGAATGGTCCGTATTGATAGCGGGTATTGCATCTGGAACTTTAGGCTTTTTTATTTTTAAAAAGGAAAATAATGACAGCTAATACCATCTACACAGCCATCTTTCTTGCAACATGTGCAACCTACTTATGTAGAGCCATGGGTGTATTTAGTGCAAAAAACATAAATACAAATAGCCCAGTTTTTAATTGGATTAAATGTGTTTCTATTGGAATTATTTCTGCAGTAATATCAAAAATTATTTTATTTCCAGCCGGAATTCTTTCCGAAACTGAATCTGAGAGCAGAATTGTTGCAACAATTGTAACATTGCTAGCGTATTTTCTGTTTAAAAAGAATGTTATCTTTGGTATTTTTGCAGGCGTCACAACCTTTTTACTAATGAACTTTTATTTTTAGATATGCAAATACCAGGCCTCCTTATTGAAAACCATCCTACAAGCAATCGTTTATATGATGTTAAAATTGAAAATAAATACCTAGATAAAATCAAAGATCAATTTGATGTATTTGATTTGTTGGATATTGAATACAAACCATTTCTTCGTTTTCATATTACGGATATTTTTAATAAAATTTTTGATAGCAAAATACAAAACTTTGTTAAAGAAACGATTCAAGATCGTCAAAGAGGCGCTTTTCTTATTGGTCCAGAAACAATGGATCCAAAAAAATATGATGCAGATTTTTTAGTCAAAGTATCTACAGCCTTAACTCATCTAATTGGAACCCCTAATTTTGATTCTATGGCAGGAAATTATTATGCACGTTTTGAAGTGAAACATACGGACAACAGCGATTCTTATTTAAGAAAAGCTTATAAAAAACTAGACCTACATACAGATGGAACTTACGTTAAGGAAAAAACAGACTGGTTGTTAATGATGAAAATGAAAGAAGAAAATGCCCATGGAGGAGAAAGTGTTTTGTTGCATTTGGATGACTGGGAGGATTTGGAAGATTTTACAAAAGATCCTATTGCAAAGCAGAATTTTATTTGGGGCTCTCCTAAAAGTAAAAATATAGACTATAAAATAGAACATCCTGTTTTTTCAGAAGATATAAACGGCAAACCTACGATCTCGTATATTGATCAATTCCCAGAACCAAGCTCATTAGAGCAAGGTCTTTTTTTAAACCGTCTTTCTGAATCTTTAGAAAATAGCAAGAGTCACATGGCTTTCAAACTAGCGCCTGGGTATTCTATTTTTTCTAATAATCACTTTTTACTTCATGGAAGAAAAGCTTTTCAGCCTAGCCCCAATATGACACGAGAGCTCTTGAGACAAAGAGGAATTTTTTATTCTTAAAAATTATTTTCGTTTTCTAAAAAATTTTAAAATAAAAGGTATCGTAAAAATGATAAAGAACACTCTTAAAAAGTGGTGATATGAAACAAAGATAGGGTCTATATTGTAGGCTGCACTGATAATAACCATCTCATGCAATCCCCCCGGAGCAAAACTCAAAAAAGTAGCCATAAATTCAAACCCAAACCAAAGTTGCAAAGCATAAGCGAATACTGCCGCTATTGCCAAAAGCATCATTGAGATTATTGCGCCATGAAAGCTATAAAATAAAATATCTTTGACCGCAATTCCATTTAGCCTGCACCCAATTGCAGATCCAAGAAACACAAATGCTAAATTAATAAAAATAGGAGGAAATTTTGCTGTTGTCATTTCCAAGGTATAAAAAAATCCTGCTGCTACCATTGCAGCCAAAATAGGAGCTGAGGGAATCTCAAATCTTTTTAAAAGTAAAGAAAGTAAGTGAGAGATTGCAATCAAGAACGTCAACTCAGCAAAATATCTAAGATTAAACTCTTGGTTAAAGGTGCTGCCACTCATGTCTTGGTACCCAGAATGCGCCACAAATACAAATGGTACAAACAAAACAATAAACAAAACTCTAGCCGCCTGGGGAATAATAACTTGTCCCTGCTCTTTTTTATTAGTGGTAATTTCATTAAGAGCTGCCGCAATAACTACAAATGCTCCAGGCAAACCAGCAATAATTGATACAACTTTTTTAAATTTACATATTTTGTGCAAATAAAAAGCAGTGACGATAGTTCCTATAATGGTGCAAATAATCATGGCTATAGATGAAAAGATCCACAGATGCACTTTTTGCAAAAGAGTAATGTTGAATGTTCCTGCAATAATGACTCCAATGATCAATAAGACAGGAAGAAATATTTTTTTATCAAATTTTATTTTTACAGGGGTGAACGAAAATACTAAGTTGGCAAGCAAGGCGCCCAATAACCATGGTAGTGGTAATTTAGTAAAGGAAGCAACATATCCACCCACCACGCCAATTAAAATACTTCTGTGGCTATTTTTAAAAGCAATTAAATATTCTTTCATTAATTTCTTTCTATTTTTAACACTTTTTGAAAATCCAAAATGCCCAATGTATCATTTGATAAGTTTTTTGATTTTGGAATTGACTCTTGCTTAATGGTTTTGAGAATAGTTTTAGTAGTATCTATATATCCATTTAAAATACTTTGAGAGTAGATTGCAAATTTAATGCCACACTTTTTTAAATCTTGAATAGTAAATTCTACATTCTGAGTAATATTTAGCATTAAGTTTAAATTTTTATATTTGCTAATTGCCTCCAAATCTTTTTTTGTATCAATCCCAGTGGCAAAAATTACATCAGCTCCAAGTGATTTAAATGCTTTAATTCTTTTAACAGTTTCTTTAATTCCTAAAACTGGGTAGGCGTCTGTTCTAGCAATGATACCAATGTCTTGTTTTTTATTTTCTTTTGCAGCTTTCACTGCGGCTTTAATTCTTTCACAAGATTCTTGAAAATTTAGTATTTTTACTTTCTCAGTTAATGCGCACTTTTTTGGAAACTGCTGATCCTCAATGATTAATGCTGCAACTCCAACATCAGCCAAATCTCTTACCGTTCGGTGTATGTTGATAGTTCCACCAAATCCTGTATCTGCATCCACGATACATGGAAGGCTTGTTGAGCGTTGAATTTTTCTTGTGGAATTGACTAGTTCGCTCAAAGTAATGATACCAGCGTCCGGATATCCATACTGTCCTGAAGATAAAGCAAAACCACCAATAAAAATAAAATTAAATTTTTCTTTTTCTATTAACTTCGCACTCAATGGATCATGACAACCAGGCGTTAAAAAGAGTTTTTTACTACTTAAAGCTTTTTTAAATTTCAGATAATGGTCTTTAGATATTTTGTCCAAGCAAGTTTATTATTGTATATTATTATAATTTTCTATCTTTATCTTTATCGTAATAATAATTTTTTTATAGAATTCTGCTTATTTTGTAAAATTTTGGCAAACTGGGGTAATGTTTTGGAATTAAAAAACTGTTTCCAGCCAGAAACATTGATTGCTCCCTCAAATTGATTTTTTATATTAAATATAGGCACAGCCACACTGGCAATACTTCCCACTCTTTCTTCGGAAGTGAATGCGAATCCTTTTTTGTTAATTTCATTCATTTCTTTTTTATTTTTATCTCCGAAAGCTAATAAAATTTTACCAGTAGCACTCACTAAAGGAAAATTAGTTCCTTCTGTTAAATGATGTGTTAGCTCAGACTCTGTATTGTTGGCTCTATATAAGCAAACTTTTTCATTACCCGAGCGTATCCAGTAACCAGCTGACTGACCACTTTCTTTACAAATATCTTTCAATATTTCTCTAATTTCATTTCCAATATCAAAATTGGCATTATAAATTTGACCCATTTTCCATGCACCTGGTCCTAACTGGTAACTGCCAGTAGATTCATTCTTAATTAAAAAATTATGTTTTATCAGTGACCTACAAATCCTAATAATAGTCGACTTATTTTGTGAAGTAATCTTTGCAATTTCTTTTAGAGACATACTGTTTTGAGCCTCACTAAAAGAGTTTAGAATTTGAAACGCTTTATCGATAACTTTAATTTCAGAGCTCATAGTTTTACAATGTGAAACATAATTTTATAATATAAAATTTGTTGACAATCTACATTTATTTTGATGAATCAAGATTTTCTAAATTAAACAAACTAATTTAACAAAAGGGAGCTCTACCAATGGCAAAAGCATTCACACCAAATATCAAGTCCGACAAAGGCAAAGGATTAACCAAGTACGTAGCTGAATTCGTTTACAAAAACAAATTTACTTCTATTCCTAAAAAAGTTGTTGAGCTTGGGAAAAAACATATTTTAGATGGTTTTGGTTTAGCTTTAGCAGGATCAGTTGCTAGAACTGGAGTATACTTATTCAAACATATCAACCAAAACTCAGCCAAAGGAAGAGCTACTGTAATTGGTTCTAAAATGAAAGTTACATCAAGATTTGCAGCTTTGGCAAATGGAGTTGGAATTCATTCTGATGATTATGATGACACTCAATTAGCAGTTCTAAAAGATAGAGTGTACGGTTTGCTAACTCACCCAACGGCACCTTGTTTGCCAAGTGCTTTTGCAGAAGGCGAACTAAAGAAAATTAATGGTAAAGATTTTTTAAATGCTTACCTAATCGGAGTGGACGTTGAGTGTAAAGCTTCAGAAGCAATGTCTCCAAGACATTATCAGCATGGTTTTCATTCTACAGCAACTTGTGGAACTTTAGCATCAGCTGCTGCTGCTGCAAAAATTAGAGGATATAAGGTACCTCAAATTCAACAAAGTTTATCAATAGCTGCATCACTAAGCGCAGGTTTAAGAGAAAATTTTGGAACTATGACAAAACCATTGCATGCAGGACGTGCTGCTGAGAGTGGTGTTGTTGCTTGTGACCTAGTTGGTTTTGGCTGGTCTGCTGCAGACAAAATTTTAGAATCTCCTAGAGGATTTTTTCAAGCTCATGGTGGTGGATATGATTTAGGTTCTATCAAAGGAAAACTTGGTAAACCTTGGACTTTCGATAAGCCAGGTATTTCTATCAAGCCGCATCCTTGTGGATCTTTGACTCACCCTGGAATGACAAAAATGTTAGAATTAATTTTAAAGCATGACATCAAACCTCAAGACGTAGTGAAGGTAGATGTTGGTACCAACCATAATATGCAAAATGCTTTAATTCACCATAGACCAACTAATGAATTCCAAGCTAAATTTAGTATGGAATATTCTATGGCAATTCTATTGGTTCAAAGAAGAGCATACATTCCTGAATACCAAGACAAGAGAGTTAACAAACCTGACGTGCAAAACATGTTAAGAAAAATTAACTTTTACAAAAATGCTATCGCTGAAAAAGCAGGATATGATAAAATGACTACTATCATTGATATTTATTTGAAAAATGGAAAGAAAATATCTGGTAGAGGTGATTTTGGAAAAGGTAGCCCAATGATACCTATGAGCTATGACGAAGTAGCTGATAAGTTTATGGGATGTGCTGAATTTGCAAAATGGCCATTAGCAAAATCGAAAGCAATCGTAGAAACAGTAAGGAATTTAGAAAAACAAAAAGACCTTTCTAAGTTAAGTAAACTGTTAACTAAGTAAGCAAATATGAAAGTTGCAATACTGGATGACTATCAAGGTGTTGCGCAAGAATTTGCTGATTGGAGTAAGCTAAATCAAAGTTGTGATATTAAAGTATTTCGTGAACCATTTGATGACGAGACTCATGCAATTGAGAACTTAAAAGACTTTGAGGCTCTTTTAATCATGAGAGAGCGAACTCCAATCACAGCAAGTCTAATGGATGGCTGCCCCCATTTAAAATTTATTGCCACCAGTGGAATGAGAAATCTTTCCATTAATTTTGACCATGCCAAAAGCAAAGGAATTATTGTTTCAGGTACAGAAGGAAATAAAAATCCTACTGCAGAGCTAACGTGGGGAATTCTTTTAAACCTAGCTAGAAATTTAAGGCAAGAATCTGAAAACATGTATCAGGGATACTGGCAAACAACGGTAGGAGTAGAGCTAAAAGGAAAAACCTTGGGTATTATTGGACTTGGAAAATTAGGATGCCAAATTGCAAAAATAGCAAAAGCATTTGAAATGAATGTGATTGCTTGGAGTGAAAATTTAAAAATTTCTCATGCCACAGAAAACGGAGTTCTTGCAGTTACAAAGGAAGAATTGCTAGAGCAATCTGACTTTGTTTCTATTCACTATGTTCTTAGCGAAAGAAGTAAAGATCTCCTGAAGTATGAGGATATTTGTAAAATGAAAACAACTGCCTTTTTAATTAATACTTCTAGAGGTCCTATTATCAATGAGAAAGACTTGGTTCGAGCGCTTCAAGAAGAAAAAATTGCAGGTGCTGGCATAGATGTTTATGAGCATGAACCTCTTCCTGAAAGTCATAAATTACGATTTTTACCCAATGCTTTTCTAACGCCACACATTGGTTATGTTACTCAAGAAAACTATATTAAGTTTTACTCCCAAATGGCAGAAGATCTTCAGGCCTTCATAGATGGAGAGCCAATACGAATTTTGATATAATTAATATAATTTTTATGAAAAAATTTTTATTAATATTCATTTTTTTATCCCTTGTTTCCCAAAGCGTTTTCGCAAAAAAAATTGATATTCCAGAAGTTTCAAATAATAAAATATGGGTATATTATAGCAAGCAAGCAAAAGTTAATTATATAGCTTTTGTTGGAGGAGGAGGGATGAAGGGAAACCCAACCAAATCTGGAAATCCTGTAGCGAAGTTTGGAAAAAATTTCAGAGAAGCTGGTTCTAATTACTACATTTTTCCAAACCCTAAAAAGAAAAAAGCATTAAATAATAGAAAAACTAAAGATCACATAAAAAGAATTTCAATTTTAATAGATCACATAAAAAGAAAAAACAATTTACCTATTGTTTTATTGGGTCATAGTAGAGGCTCTATTTCCGTTACACATGCTGCCAATAAAATTGGGAAGGAAAAAATTGATGGTATTGTTATTTTGGCCTCTATCACAGATACAAATGGTTCAATGAAAACGCCTAATTCTAAAACAATGAGATATATGCTGAAGAATCCCAAAGTACCTGTTTTAGTTGTTCATCATGAAAAAGACGGGTGCGATGTAACTCGCTATTCAAGCGCTAAGAGTCTGGCCAAAAAACACAATTTCAAACTAGTAACAATAACAGGAGGAGGTACTACGGGAGAGGTTTGTGGGCCATTTCACTATCATGGTTTTGAAAATAAAATGCCCGAGGTAATTCAAGCTGTTCATTCCTGGTCTAGTACTTTGAAATAAAATTTTAATTTAAAAAATTTTCTACACTATTTAAATTTTCTATTTTTTCTATTTTTTCTTTAAAATTATCTATTTCTTTTTGATCGTACGCAAATTTTGCCAAATTGTTAAATTTTGTTAAAATTTCATTTTTCGGTACAGGGTTTTCAGGGGATCCTTTTCTAAATTTTTCAGTATGTGTAAATTTTTTATTATCATTGGAGATCACTTCTATAGATGCCATATGTCTAAATTCATGACCAAGTTTTTCAATTTCTGGATCTACTTCTGCACTTATTTTTTTCATATAATTTAAAATTTTAGGATTTGATATTTTATCTGGACTAAATTGATCCACAAATAATTCTCCTTCAAGAGCCATTAATGCCAAACCGTAATAAATGTTCATTTGAGCAGAAGTTACATTATGATTTTCGTAAGCCCAGGCGCAATGGACATAAGTAGGATGGCTAATTTTTGCTTTAATTTCTTTAATATCATTTGATAAAATTTTATTATCTTTCATAATTGCTTTAAGACTATCTAAAGCTGCATGAATACTGGTAACAGACGAGTAGGGTTTAATCCCTGTGTTAGCACATTCCCAAACTTCTCCCAATTGATCTGTAGCTCTTGTAAAATTATTTTTCCCGGAAAAACTTGAAAGATAACCTCCATAATCAGCTTCAATAATATTAGAAATTCCTGTAAATTTTTTTGCAGCAAGTTCAGCTGCCAATACTCCAGCCTCAGCTGCTCTTCCTGAATGTAATCGTTTTACCATGGCCCCTTCTTGAGCTGCCATCAAACCAGCACCCAATGATCCTGCAATTCCCATGGCATGTAAAGTTTGTTCTTTATTTAAAGTCATTAATTTTGCCGCTGTAACCGCCGAAGCTATTGTTCCATGGGTTCCTTGAGGGTGAAATCCTCTTAACAGAAGTTCAGTACCAGCCGCTGAGCCTACGCGAGTAGCTACTTCATATCCAGCAACAACAGCAGTTAAAAAATGTTTACCACTTACATTTTTAATTTTTTCAGAAACATTAATAGAAACAGGTACTATGATAGAATTAGGATGCAAAATAGATTCCCTATGAATATCATCAGACTCAAAGCCATGTCCCGCTGTTGAATTGATTAAAGTAGCATTTAATAGGGAGGTTTTGGTGTTAGTCCCTATGATTGTACACTCTTGAATATCTGTATTGTTTAGCACAACTTCCATTAATGTCTTAGTCCACGGCAATGTATTTCCATGGATGCAGCAACCTACTCCATCTAAAAAAAGAAGCTTAATATGCTCTAAGACTTTTTTGGGTATGTCTTCAAAGGTTAAGTTTGCAGAAAATTCAGAAAGAATTTCAGTAGCATTACTTCCTTTCATCTAATTAAAGAATTTTCCAAATTCCCTCAGATGTTGCTAGAGTTTTGCCATTTGATTTTAACTCACCCTGCATAAAAATAAGAGATCTTGTTTTTCGTTTAACTTTTGCATAACCAATAATTTCTTCACCTGCTTTAGATCCAGAAATAAACTTGATATCTAAAGTTATTGTTACAGCAACTCCATCGATCACTTGGTGTGCAGCCGTTCCCATTCCCGAATCTAATACAGACATGATATAGCCACCATGTGTAACTCCTGCTGCATTCATATGAAAATCCTTTAGAGTAGTTCTATATTCATATTCATCTTCCGAAATTTTTTTGAATTCTAGTCCACCGTTATGAAGCATGAATCCTACTTTGCTAATATTTCTAAATTCTTTTGACATATTTATTTTTCTTCTTTGAAGGTTAATACTTTTCCGTTGTTGCAATATCTCTTGCCAGTGGGTTTTGGCCCATCATCAAAAATATGGCCATGATGACCCCCACATTTGATGCAATGGTATTCTGTTCTAGGATATCCTTGCAAGTGATCAGTTTTGGTTTCAAAAACATTCTCAAAACTTTGAAAAAAGGAAGGCCAGCCACTTCCGCTATCATATTTCATTTCTGAACTAAAAAGTTTTTGATCACAACCTACACAATGATAAGAACCTTTTCTTTTTTCATCGTTTAGATCGCTACTTCCAGGCATTTCAGTGCCTTCTTCTCTCAGAATTAAAAATTGTTCTGGTTCTAATGTCTTGGCCCATTCACTATTTGTTTTTTTCATAGATTAATAATACAGTAATATTAATTAAAATTAATCAATTATGTTTAAATATTTTTTACTATTTTTTTTGTTCTGTACTTTTTCCAATGCCACATCTCACAACGTTGAGTTGATAAAAAAAAAATCAAAAGCTATTATAGAAAAAGTCAAAGAAACATCAAAAGAAGAGATCAAACAAGTTAAAGAATTTCAAAAACAAAAGAATCAAGAAGGCAAAGAACAGAACAAAAGAAACCTTGAAAAACTAAAATCTTTTTTTAAAATTAAAAAAAACTAAGCCAATCTAGCACCAAAAAGTTTCATATTGTAAAATGATCCATTATATATTGTAATAATTTTTGCTGGAGCTATAAACCTTGGAATATATTTTATGAAAAATTTTTATGATGTTGTGGTAGTTGGAACTGGAAATGCAGCTTTATCTGCTGCCTTATCAGCATCGGACAATGGAGCTAAGAAAATTTTAGTTATTGAGAAAGCTTCCAAAAAAGAAAGAGGTGGTAATAGCAGATACACGAATGGGGCTTTTCGTTTTGCTTATAAGGGCTACTCTGATTTAAAAAAAATTATACCTACTTTAAAAAATTCGAATAGTATTGATTATGGAAAATATACGACAGCAGATTTCATGAAAGATATGCAGAAAGTTACGAATGGAAAAACAGACAAAAATTTATCTAAAATTTTAACAGGCAATAGCTTTGAAACAATTCATTGGCTTAGCAAAAAAGGTTTAAAATTTACTCCAATTGAAGGAAGACAGTCTTTTGTAGTAGATGGTAAAATGAAATATTGGGGAGGCTTAACATTAGAGGTTGATGGGCAAGGAGAAACACTAGTCGATTCATTGTTAAAAATTGTAGAAAAACATAAAATCAAAATTCAGTACGATACTGCTGCAGTCGATTTAGTTTATGAAAAAAACTCAGTGTCTGGAGTGGAGGTAATGAGCAAAAATAAAGTTGAAAAAATTTATGCCAAGTCCGTTGTTTTAGCATGTGGAGGATTTGAATCTAATCCTGAAATGAGAACAAGATATTTAGGTCCAGGATGGGATATGGCAAAAGTCAGAGGAACCAAACATAATACTGGAGATGGACTAAATATGGCATTCAAAGTTGGAGCTTCTGCTTTTGGTAACTGGTCTGGTTGTCACGCAGTTTTTCATGACTTGAACGGTCCAGAATATAGTGATTTAAAAATCAGTAATAAATATCGTAAAATTAGTTATCCATGGGGAATTGTTCTCAATGCTGACGGTGAACGATTTGTTGATGAGGGGGAAGATTTTAGAAATTTCACATACGCAAAATTTGGAAAAGAAGTAATCAAGCAACCCAATCAATTAGCTTGGCAAATTTTTGACAAAAAAGTTAGACCCATGCTGTACAGTGAGTATGATGTAAAATCTGCGACCATGGTTAAGGCAAACACTCTTGAAGAATTGGTAAAAAAACTAACAGGGGTTAATAGTCAGAAGGCCTTAGACACTATTAAAGAATACAACAACTCTATCAATGATGTAAAATTTAATCCAACTATTAAAGATGGAAAAAGTACAACTGGCTTAAAAATAAATAAAACCAATTGGGCAAACAAAATAGATACAGCTCCTTTTTACGCATATGGGGTTACATGCGGCATTACATTCACCTTTGGTGGTTTGAGAATTAATAATAAAGGACAAGTTTTAAATAAAGTCATGAAGCCTATTAAAGGATTGTATGCTGCTGGTGAAATGGTGGGTGGAATATTTTACTTTAATTATCCTGGCGGAAGCGGACTAACATCTGGTGCAGTATTTGGAAAACTTGCTGGAAAATTTGCAGCGAAACACTAAAAGGGAGACTTAACTCCTACCGAATCTCCCAACTCATTAAGATCCTTTACTATATCCTCCGAAAGTATAATTCCCTGTTTTTTTATCATCTGTTCTTTTCTATACTCTGGTTCTCCAGGATGTAAGATTTCTTTAAAATTCTTAGCTAGTTTTAATTTTTTTACTTTCTTTATTCCATATTCCATTTTTTTTAAAAATTGATTTTTATTTTGGAAAAGGTCTGCTTTTAAACAAATCATAAAATGTCCAACATTAGCTGGTCCTGAAAAATTATTTCCAAATTGATTTTTTACATTTCCACTGTGATTTGCTCCCGTAAAAATTCCTCCTATGATATCCATCATCCAGGATATACCTGCACCTTTCATTCCACCAAAAGGTAACATTATTCCTTCAAAGGCTTTTGCACCATCATTGGTAGGTTTTCCAAACTTATCAAGGGCTAATCCGAAAGGTATTTTTTTTCCACTTTTAGCAGCAAATTTTAATTTTCCTCTAGCAACTGCTGAACATGCCATATCTAATATAAAAGGTTTATTTTTATTTCCAGTTGGACTGCCAAATGCAAATGGAGCGGTACCAAAATGAGCAGCCATTGCACCATGTGGAGGTAATGCAGGAGAGGATGCGGTAAATACCCAAGCTATACAATTATTTTTAGTTGCAATTTCTAAATAGTTTGCAGCCATTCCGAAGTGATTACTATTACAAATTCCAGCAATTCCTACACCATATTTCTTTGCTACTTTTACACATTCATTCATTGCAATACTTGAAGTTATAAAGCCCAATCCATTATTCCCATCCACATGTAGAATATTTCTTTGAATTTTTTTAATTTTAATTTTTGGTTTAGGATTGGCAACTTTTTTCAAAATTCTTTCGCAATAAATGGGAGCCCTCACTACACCATGTGACCAGACACCTCGCACATCTGCTCGGACTAACCCCTTTGCTACAATTGACGCGTGTTTTTTGGAAAGTTTACATTTTTCATAAACAGTAGAAATAAACTTTTCTAACTTATCAGGTTTTATTTTATAATTTTTTTTTATGCTCATCGAGTATTTTGTATGTTTTTTTGGTTAACACATCTGTACGTGTTGCATTAACATTGGCATATGTCCAATATATTTTTAAATTATTTTTTTTATTATTTATAAATCGATGAGGAACCTTTGCCGGGATCCAACAAACTTCACCTTCTTTAAGAGTATATTTTTTTTTATTTATTTCAGCTAACGCAGTTCCTTTAAGAACGAACACAGCCTCTTCACAGTTGTGGTAGTGTAAATTAATTGATTTATTTTTAGGAATAAGTGTTGTTCCGCTAATCATAGACTTAGATCCAGAATTTTTATTAACAAAAATTTTAGTAACTACTGTCCCAAATCTTTTTATCGATTTGATTTTTTTTTCTTTAAATATAACTGGTTTATTATTTAGCATTTGCTTTAAATTAATTTCAATTGTTATATATAATATATTTAAAAATGAAGAATCTTAAATTTTTAGTATTAGAAGGTGATGGTATAGGACCAGAAATAACCAAATCATCTATTGATGTTTTAAAAGCAGCATTAGCTATTTTTGATTTGAAAGTAGACCTAATTTATGAAGATATTGGTTTTGCCTCTTTTAAAAAACACAAAACCACTTTTAGAAATGAAATTTTACAAATTGCAGAAAAGTGCGATGGTATTATACTTGGGACGTGCTCGCATAACGACTATCCCCCAACTAATGAAGGTGGGTTAAATCCTTCTGGTGTTATTAGAAAATATTTTGAACTTTATGCCAATGTTCGACCTGCTAGAAATCGATTAGGAAAATCTATCAGATTTCCGATGGGAATAGATTGTATTGTGATGAGAGAGAATACAGAAGGCTTTTATTCAGATCGTAATATGTATCTTGGAGTGGGAGAGCTTATGCCGACAAAAGACGTGGCCATATCCATAAGAAATATTACTAGAAAAGGGTCCATGCGTATTGCAGAAACTGGATTTCAATATGCACAAGAAAGAAGAAAAAAACTAGTCGCCATTCATAAGGCAAATGTTTTGAGATATTCCGATGGTCTTTTTTTAGAATGTGCTAGAGAAGTATCTAAAAAATACCCAGAAGTTGAATATAAAGAGCAAATTGTTGACTCAATGTCCGCTTTAATAATAAGAGATCCGTCCGTATTTGATGTAATTCTAACTACTAACTTGTTTGGAGACAATTTGTCAGATGCTGCATCTGAGATTGCAGGAGGCCTTGGTCTTGCAGAGTCAATTAATGCAGGCGATAATTTCTGCATTGCACAGGCCCAGCATGGCTCAGCCCCTGACATTGCTGGAAAAAATATTGCAAATCCAGTTTCGCTTATTGGATCAACCGCAATGTTGTTAGACTGGTTAGGTAAAAAAAATAACAATCCTTTGTTGAAAGAGATTGCTGAGTTAATTGAAAATACAATTGATAAAACAATTGGCAATCCTGATACTAGAACTTTAGATATAGGTGGAAAATTATCTACAACAGAGTTTACAAAAAAAATAATTGAAAATTTAAAAATATAAATTAAATTATTAATATGGAAGTATTAAAAAAACCTATTGCAGAGTCTTGCGTTTGGAAGGTTTCGGATTTTAAAAATGAAAAAGAATGGACATATAGCTTTACAGAAAAAGAAATTTTTGAATTGGAAGAAGCAGCAAAAATATTAATTAGTAAAGGTTTAGCGCCAACTTCATTTTCTAAAGAAGATTTTATTTTAGATACTTTGAAGGGTACCTTAAGTGATCAATTAGATATTTTGCAACAAGGTCGTGGATTTATAAGATTAAGAGGTTTGGAGCCAAAAAAATATGATTCATTAACTATTCAGACTATTTATTGGGGAGTGTGCAGTCATCTCGGAAACGGTATACCACAAAATTCAAAAGGAGAATTGATGAGCGGGGTCAAAGACTATGGAGATAAAATCGTTAGTGAAAATCCATATCGAGATGGAATTCGATTACACCGTACAACTGCTAAGATAGATGCACATACAGATAGTTGTGATCATGTTGCCTTATTGTGTATTCAAAGAGCAAAAGAGGGTGGAGAGAGCGGAGTGATTAGTGCGCTAGCTATTTATAATGAGATATTAAAAAATAAACCAGAGTATTTAGAGCCTTTGTGCAAAGGTTTTTTTATTGATTTAATTGGTAAAGGAAAAACAGAAAAAGAATTAAGTTCCCACCCAATTCCGGTATTTAGTTATTTCGGTGGTAAGATGTGTTCAAGATTTAACAAAAGTCAGATTGAATTGGGAGCTGAAAAACATGCGGGTGGTTTGGATCCTTCAAGCCAAGAGGCAGTAGAATACTTACAGCATTTAACAGAGCAAAAAGATTTTCATTTAAAGATGATGTTAGAAGAGGGTGATATTCAGGTTTTAAACAATAGAGTTACATATCACACAAGAAGCAAAGTGATTGATCATGAGGACCCAAGCAAAAAAAGATTGCTTTACCGAGTGTGGTTGAACGCACCTCAACCTAGACCAATGGCCCCAGAATTTGCCAATCAATTAAACACAGGCGAGCGTGGCGGTGTTACAAAAAGAATTCTATAAAATTTGAACAATCTCCATCCAACAGACACAAAAGAACTCAATATAAAAAATCACAAATGTTTTTTTGTTGGAGGAGTGAAACAAAAAATCGATAACAAGGATGTTATTAAAGGCACGATGTATGTCGAGCAATTGACTCCAAAAGATCTAAAACCTAATCATAAAATTATTCTAATTCATGGAGGGGGCCAGACAGGAGTTGGTTTTTTAGGGACTCCAGATGGAAGAAGAGGCTGGGCCCATGATTTTTTATTAGCTGGATTTGAAGTTTTTGTAGTAGATCAGCCAGGTAGAGGACGTTCAGGATATTCAAACAAACTTTATGGAGAATATATTGATCGCGAGCTAGACTTGGATGATTGCGAAAGAAGATTTACCGCAATGAAAGATTTAGGAAATTGGCCTCAAGCTAAATTACACTCTCAGTGGCCAGAAAGTGGAAAAAGAGGAAATAAAATTTTTGATCAATATATGGCATCTCAAGTTAATACTATGACCGATAGAATAGAAACTGAAACAATGTCTAGAATTGCTTTGGCAGACTTATTAGATATTATTGGGCCAGCTTTTGTTTTAGGACACAGTCAAGGAGGACCATTCTGCTGGTTAGCTGGAGATGTTAGGCCAGAAAAAATTTTAGGTTTGTTAGCAATAGAACCTAATGGACCTCCTTTTTTCAATGTTGCCTACGGTGGTCACGTTCAATCACACATAAAAAACTCCAAAACTGATAAAAAAAGAGAGGGAGATAAAGATTGGTACATTACCGCGTCACAACCAGATAGACCAGGAGGAATTACTTACTCATCTTTAACTTTTGATCCACCTCTAAAAGAAAATGAATCTTTAGTTTCTGAATTAGATCAGGATTTAACAAATGATAATTTAGTTCAATGTTACTTGCAAAAAGAGCCAGCAAGAAAATTAACTAATCTTAAAAAAGTTCCTATTTTGATTTTATCTGCAGAAGCCTCTTACCATTCACCTTATGATCATGGCACTAGTAATTTTTTAAATCAAGCTGGAGTGAAGCACGATTTTTTGAGATTAGAGGATCAAAATATAAAAGGAAATGGCCACATGATGATGTTAGAAAAAAATAATCATGAAATAGCCGATTGTTTGTTGAATTGGATGTATTCAAAAATTTAAAATTAGAAATATTTTAAAAATAAGTTTAATTTTAAGATTCGAAACCTTCAAAATCAAATATAACTGTTGTATACCCTTAATTTAAAATTATTTACTTTTGCTTTAATATTTGATTAGCTCAGCCCCAAATTAATTTTAATAGGGGAAAAATAAATGTTAAAAAAAATGATAGCAGTGTTCACTGCTTTAGTATTTTCAGCGTCCGCAGCATTTTCTGTAGATTACTCTGGAAAAACAGTAACAATATGGGTGCCATTTAAAGCGGGTGGAGGAACTGATGCGGTTGCAAGAGCTCTTACTGCTCCTTTGTCGGCAAACTTGCCTGGAAATCCTGCAGTCGTTGTGAAAAATATGACTGAAGGTGGTGGAATAGGATCGGTAAACACTTACGTAGCGAAACACGGTAAGGATAAAGATGGATTAGTTGTTTTGGCTACATCCGGATCAACTCAACTTCCGTTTCTTTTTAAAGACAAAAGAGTCAGATATGACTACAAAAATTTTGTTGCAGTACATGGTGCTGGAACAGGTGGAGTAGTTTATGTGAGAAGTGATCTTGGTGTTAAAGATATCGTAAAGGATTTTGATAAATTAAAAGGTTCAAAACTATTTTACGGATCACAAGGAATTAGTTCATTAGATGCAGTTCCAGCTTTGGCTTTTGACATGCTTGGATTGCCTGTGAAACTTGTTTATGGAATGAAAGGTAGAAAAGGTGGTAGAGCTGCAATTATGCGTGGGGAAACTACTATTGACTATCAAACTAGCTCTTCTTACAACAAACACATCAAGCCTTTAGTTGATAAAGGAGAGATGGTTGCATTAATGTCTTGGGGAGTTCAAAAAGGAAACAAAATTGTTAGAGACCCTAACTATCCAAACTTACCATCATTTACAGAAGTTTATGAGAAGGTAACTGGAAAAAAACCTAGTGGAAAAGAATTCCAAGCTTGGTCTGCAATGTTTTCAGCAGGATTTACTACACAAAAGTTTTTAGTATTACCTAAAGGAACTAAAAAAAGTGTAATTAAAACTTGGCAAAAAGCAGCTGCAGGAATTGTTGCGAATCCAGCAACAATGAAAGTTCTTAATGGAAAACTGGGTAAGTACCCTCATTTCATTGGTGACAAAGATTTAAAAGTAGCTCTTAAGAAAGCCTCCACAATGAACGGAAGCACTTATAGCTTTTTAAAAGACTGGTTAGCTAGTAAAAAATAGTAATATTTTTTAGAAAAAATTGGGGAGTTATCTCCCCAATTTTAACAATCGAATTCTTTTAGCGTTTTGTAATAATCAAATGATTGAATCCTTATTAAGTGCTTTTGTTACTATAGTTTCTGGATCATCAATCTTTTATTTGATAGCAGGTGTTTTAATTGGTTTAGTAGTCGGTGTTATTCCTGGGTTTGGAGGAACTGTAGGCTTATCTCTTTTGTTACCGTTTGTATTTGGAATGGAGCCCATATCTGGAATTGCGATGATGATGGGTTTGCTTTCAGTGGTTGCAACCTCCGACACCTTTCCTGCAGTTTTAATAGGTGTTCCCGGGTCTGTTTCTGCTCAAGCTACGGTGATGGACGGCTTTCCTCTTGCAAAAAAAGGGCAGGCAGCTCGGGCTTTATCAGCTGCTTTTTTTTCTTCATTATTTGGCGGTCTATTCGGAGCCGTTTTGCTTACAATGATCATACAAATAGCAAAACCAATAATTTTAGCTTTTGGAACTGGAGAAATGTTTATGCTTGCAGTTTTTGGAATTACAATTGTTGGTACTTTAACGGGAGCTAGTATTTTTAAGGGATTAGTAGCTGCTTGTTTAGGTTTAATTATTGGTGCTATCGGAATTTCGCCAGGCTCATCTGAATACAGATTAGATTTAAGTAATTTTTTGGACGTTCAAACTCCCATTGTAATGTATTTGGGCAATGGACTTCCTTTGATGGTAATTGCAATTTCAATATTTGCATTACCAGAAATTGTAGAATTACTGAGATCAAACAAGGCAATTTCTGAAAAAGCAGAATTGGAAGCTTCTGGCTGGTTAAGAGGGTTTAAAGATTTTATAGCAAATAAATGGCTTGTACTTAGATGTTCTTTTTTAGGAAGTTTTATTGGATTAATTCCGGGTATCGGTGGCTCTTGCATAGATTGGATTAGTTATAGTCATGCAAAGACTTCAGTTAAGAATAATGAAGAGTTTGGAAAAGGAGATATAAGAGGTGTCATAGGACCCGAATCTAGCTCAAACTCTAAAGAAGGAGGAGCTTTAATTCCAACATTACTTTTTGCAATACCAGGTTCTGGAGGAACAGCCGTTTTAATGGGTGGTTTAATATTACTAGGTGTAGATCCTGGAATACAATTAATTACTAATCGATTAGATTTAGTTTATACAATTATATGGTCGCTTGCGATTGCAAATATATTTGGTGCATTAATTTGTGTTGCTCTAGCTAAGCCAATTTCATCTCTTACAACTATTAATTTTACAATTCTCGCGCCTTTCTTAATTTCGTTGATACTTTTTGCTATTTACAACTCAACACGAGCTTGGGGTGACCTTGGTTTTGCAATGTTGATTGGAGTCATAGCAATTTTTATGAAACGATTTGACTATTCTAGAGTTGCTTTAATGATTGGTTTTGTTTTGAGTGATGGTATTGAAACTAATCTTTACCAAACTATACAATTTTATTCTTTACAGGAATTATTTTTGCGTCCCATATTTTTAGTTTTGATAGCTATATGTATTTTTTCAATTTTGTCTGGTTTAAAAATAATAGATAAAGCTAAAAAATTAAACCAAGAAAAAAAAATTACAAACTATACAAAAAAACCACAATTATACTTTTCAATCTTAATGCTTTTGATAGCATGCTATACCATTTGGGCATGTAAAGACCTTGGCTTTCTTGGAAAAGTGTTTCCTCAAGGGGTTGGAATTGCAATGTTAATTTGCTCTTCAATATTAACTTATCAAATATTATTTAACCGAAAAGAGAGTATTGTTTTTTATGATTCTGAATCAAGCTTGGGAACTGACAAGGAATTAAAACCTTTTTGGTTACCAATTTTTTGGTTTATATTACCTTTATTTATGGCAATGATCATGGGTTTTTACATTGCAATTGGTCTATATGTTTTTTGGTTTTTATATAAAATTGCAGAAGTGAAATTGTCATTGTGTATTGTGTCTTCAATTTCCATTTGGATTGCGCTTGGTATCATATCACATTTTATGGTAATGGATTTTGCACCGGGAATTTTACAAGCATACTTTGAATTACCATGGCCCATTAATTAATTACAAAAGGAAAAGAATTTTATGAGTGATCAAATAAAAATACCCTGTTTATTTATGAGAGGTGGAACTTCTAGAGGTCCTTATTTTTTAAAATCAGACCTACCTCAGAACACAGAAGAAAGGGACAAAACCTTATTAGCTGTTATGGGCTCTCCAGATATAAGACAAATTGATGGATTAGGTGGTGCAGATCCCGTTAAAAGCAAAGTAGCTATCATATCAAAATCGGAGGAAAAGGATGTGGATGTTAATTATTATTTTGCACAAGTAAAAATTGATGAACCAATTGTGGATACCAAGCCTTCGTGTGGAAATATGTTAATTGGGGTTGGCCCATTCTCAATTGAAAAAAATTTAGTTCAAGCTCAAGAAAAAGAAACAAAAGTAGTTATCAGAGATATGAATACAGGGATGAAAATAGAGGAAATTGTTCAAACACCAAACAAGGAAGTATCTTATGATGGAGATTTTAAAATTGATGGAGTGCCGAATACAGGGACACCAGTTGAAATCAGGTTTTTAGAAACTATTGGAGCTAAGACAAAAAAATTATTTCCAACTGGAAATAAAACAGATGTGATTAACGGTATTGAATGTTCTTTGGTAGATGCAGCAATGCCCGTGGTATTTTTTAGAGCCAAAGACCTTGGAGTGACTGGAAATGAAAGTCACTTAGAATTAAATCAAAATCAAAAATTAATAGATGAGATGGGAAAAATTAGAATTGAACTAGGAAAAAGAGTTGGTTTGGGAGACGTTACCAAATCCGTAATTCCAAAAGTAGCTATTATCTCTAAAGCGGACAAGGGTAGTATCAAGTCAAGATATTTTATGCCCTGGAGTTGTCATAACGGTTATGCAATCACTGGATCAATTGCGTTGTCGGCTGCCGCAAAATCAAAAGGAACAGTTTGTTCAGAATTTTACAATGATTATTCTGACAAAGGAGACTTTGAGATTGAACACCCGACAGGTGTTTCAAAAGTAAAATTAGAAATTAAATATCAGGGCGAAGAGATTGTCGATCTTATTGCTAGCACAACTAGACATGCAAGATTAATTATGTCGGGAGATGTCCACATAAAAAAAAGTTTAATTAAGTAATGAATTTGCAATTAAAAAAAAAGAGATGCGTTGTAACTGGTGCTAGCCAAGGATTGGGAAGATCTATTGCAACAATTCTTGCTTCAGAAGAGTGTGAATTAGTATTAGTTGCTAGAAGAAAAAAACCTCTTCAAGATACTGCAAAACTAATAGCAAAAAAATATAAAACAAAGGTATTCATCCTATCTTTGGATGTTACATCTAAAAATGCAGATACAAAAATTAAGAATTTTGCTTTAAGCAAACTCGGATCTATTGATATTTTAATCAATTCAGCAGGAGGATCTAGGCCTACTACCTGGGATGCACCAGAAAGTTTTTGGGAAGAGGGTATGAACTTAAACTTTACTGCTCTGAGAAAATTAACGACAAAAATTATTCCTATAATGAAAAAGAATAAGTGGGGTCGAGTCATTAATATTACGGGGTCTGTTGAACCTAGAGAAGTTAATATAGCAAATGCCGCCAAATCTGCAGTTCATGCTTGGTCTAAAGGACTCTCAAGAATTGTTGCAAAAGACAGAATTACTGTTAACAACATATCTCCAGGAAGATTAAAAACAGAACAAATTTTAAAGAGAAGACATCCCAATTTAAAAGAGAGAAAGCAATTTATCAAAGAAAACATACCCGCAGGGTATTTTGGAGAACCGGAAGATCTTGCAAACCTAGTAGTTTTTTTATGTTCGCCTCTAGCTAGATATATAACTGGTGAATTATTGCATGTTGATGGTGGTATGAAAAAATTTGCACATTAATAGTTGCAATAATAGAGTTTTATCATTAATTATCCTCGCACATGAAAAGTAAAAATAGTTTCAAATCTTTATCAAAACTAAATGTCGGAAATAAAGAATACAATTATTATAGTTTGCCTGAGGCTGAAAAAAATGGTCTTGAAGGCATTAGTAGACTTCCAAAATCTTTAAAAGTTTTACTTGAAAACCTTCTTCGGTATGAAGATGATGTCTCAGTTGGCAAAAATCAGATTCTAGCTATGAAGGATTGGCTTAATACCAAAACTTCTAATACAGAAATTGCATACAGGCCAGCACGAGTTTTGTTACAAGATTTTACAGGGATTCCAGCAGTAGCAGACCTTGCGGCAATGAGAGAGTTAGTCAAGAAAAAAAATAAAGATCCAAACAAAGTTAATCCTTTATCTGCAGTTGATTTAGTAATCGACCACTCTGTTCAGGTGGATACGAATGCAACTAAAGATTCGTTAGAAAAAAATGTTAAAAGAGAATTTGAACGAAATGGAGAAAGATACGAATTTTTAAAATGGGGAGCTCAAGCATTTAATAATTTTAGAATTATTCCTCCAGGAACAGGAATTTGCCACCAAGTAAATTTGGAGTATTTGTCCAAGGTAGCATGGACCACGACTCATGACGGACAAGAGTATGTATATCCAGACACATGCGTTGGAACAGATAGTCATACAACTATGGTTAATGGCCTTTCGGTTTTAGCTTGGGGTGTTGGCGGAATCGAGGCTGAAGCAGGAATGCTAGGTGAACCAGTGTCTATGCTTATTCCAGAAGTTATTGGATTTGAAGTTACTAATAAAATGCCAGAAGGAACTACAGCTACTGACTTAGTTTTAACCGTTGTAAAACAGTTGAGAGATAAAGGGGTAGTTGGAAAATTTGTAGAATTTTATGGTGAAGGATTAAAAAATTTAACGTTGGCTGATAGAGCCACCATAGGTAATATGGCACCTGAGTATGGAGCTACTTGTGGTTTTTTTCCAGTTGATGAAGAGACATTAAAATATTTAAGATTTTCAGGAAGAGATGAGCAAACAGTTAAATTAGTAGAAGATTATGCTAAAGCGCAAGGACTTTGGGCAAGTGATGACACTGTGTTTACCGATACAGTTTCATTGGATATGTCTACAGTAGTTCCAACTATTTCAGGTCCAAAAAGACCACAAGATAAAGTTTTATTAACAGAAGCTTCTACAAATTTTAAAAAAGTTTCAAAAGAAATTACTAAAAGAGAAAAGCCAAAAACTGTAGAAGTAAAAAATGCTGAGCATTCATTATCCGACGGAGATATAGTAATCGCAGCAATTACTTCTTGTACCAACACCTCAAATCCAAACGTTTTAATAGGAGCCGGCCTTTTAGCAAAAAAAGCTATTGAGTTAGGATTGGATGTAAAACCTTGGGTTAAAACTTCTTTAGCACCTGGTTCTCAGGTTGTTACTGATTATTTAAACAAAGCTGGATTGAGCCCATACCTTGACAAACTAGGTTTTAATTTAGTTGGTTATGGCTGTACAACCTGTATTGGAAATTCTGGACCATTGGCAGATAATATTAATAATGCAATCTTGGACAATGATCTTTTGGTTACTTCAGTTTTATCTGGAAATAGAAATTTCGAAGGAAGAATTAGTCCTGTCGTTAAAGCCAATTACCTTGCATCACCTCCGTTGGTAGTTGCTTATGCAATTGCAGGCAATATGAATTTTGACATGTACAAAGATTCTTTGGGCAAAAGTAAAGATGGAAAAGATGTTTATTTAAAAGATATTTGGCCAACAAATAAGGAGATAGAAGATACTCTTCTTATTTCTTTAAACGCCGATATGTTCAAAAGCAGATATGACAATGTTGCTCAGGGACCTAAAGAGTGGCAAGATATTAACATTGAACCAGGAAGTATTTATGAGTGGGACGATGGTTCATCATATGTAAAAAGACCTCCTTTCTTTGATAATATGACTGAGGACCCAGAAGGATTTAAAGAGATTAAAGATGCTAGACCATTAGTAATATTAGGCGATAGCGTAACAACAGATCATATATCTCCAGCTGGATCAATTCCAAAAGATAGTCCTACCGGTGACTACTTTATGAAATACCAAATTCAACCAAAAGATTTTAATTCTTATGGTGCTAGACGGGGAAATCATGAAGTAATGATGAGAGGTACTTTTGGTAACATAAGAGTAAAAAATGAAATGGTTCCTGGTAAAGAAGGCGGGTTTACAAAAATCTATCCAGAAGGAAAAGAGACAACAGTCTTTGATGCTGTCACTGAATATAAAAAAAGAGGAACTCCTCTTGTAGTATTTGGAGGAAAACTTTATGGGTCTGGATCATCTAGAGATTGGGCAGCAAAAGGTTCTCAGTTACTTGGAATTAAACTAGTGATTGTGGAAAGCTTTGAAAAAATCCATAGATCAAATTTAGTTGGAATGGGAATACTTCCATTAGAATTTACACAAGGAATGGATCGTCATAAATTAAACCTAAAAGGGTCTGAATTAGTAACAGTTTTAGGAATTGAAAAAGGAGTAAGTCCAAAACAAACTGTCAAAGTAGAAATTAAATATGCAGATGGAACGGCCAAAACTATAGAAACTGTATGTAGAATAGATACCGCAAGTGAAATTGAGTACTACAAAAATGGTGGAATATTGCAGTACGTTCTTAGGAGTATGCTATAGTCTGTAAAAAAGACATATGCAGAAACAATTTTCTAAATTAACAATTCACAACCAAGACTTTGAGTTCGCAGATATTTCTTCCATTGCAAATATTGAGCAAATACCCTTTTCTTACAGAATACTCATAGAAAATATTTTAAGACAAAAAATAAATGGTGATGACATTGATGCTGATAAGCAAATAGATGATATCTTAAATTATAAGCTTGGTGCAGCCATAAGCTTTATGCCTAATAGAATTTTAAGTCACGATATTCTTGGAAAAGTAATGCTAGTTGATTTCCTTGCTTATCGAGAGGCTCTTCAAAAAAAAGGAATTGATCCAAAAGACATTCAACCTAAAGTTCCTGTAGATGTAGTTATAGACCATTCTTTGCAGGTTGATTTTTTTGGATCAGAAAATGCCAAAATAGAAAATCTAAAAAAAGAGTATGCAAGAAATTCTGAAAGATTTTCATTCCTTCGCTGGTGCTCTGAAAATCTAAAAAATGTTAGAGTCATTCCTCCAGGAGTTGGAATTTGTCATCAAGTTAATATTGAATATTTGTCCAAAGTAGTTTGGACTGAAAATTTAAATAATAAATTGCTTTTACATCCAGATACTTGCATTGGTACCGATAGTCATACACCCATGATGAATGCTATAGGAGTTTTGGGTTGGGGAGTGGGAGGAGTAGAAGCTGAGATTTCTATGCTTGGAAAGCCATTGCCGATTACGCTACCTGAAGTGGTTGGAGTTAATTTGACCAATAAACTTAAAGAAGGAATTACCTCTACTGATTTAGTTTTAAATATAACAGAATTGCTAAGAAAAAATAAAGTGGTTGGTTCATTTATAGAATTTTTTGGAGAAGGGGTGGAAACGTTAAGTGTAGGAGATAGGGCAACCATTTCCAACATGGCACCAGAGTATGGAGCAACTGCAGTTCTTTTTCCTGTTGACGACTCTACACTTGCTTATTTAAAAATGACTGGTCGTACAGAGGCGCAGATAGCTATTATTAAAGAGTATTCAAAAAAACAAAAGTTATGGAGAAATCCTACTGACCTTCCGAAGTATACAAGATCATTAGAATTAGATCTTTCTTCTATCGCCCCTTGTGTTTCGGGCCCTAAAAATCCTGAAGACAAAATTAACTTAGATCAATTTTCATCTAAAGTGAATTCTCATTCTCAAATGTTATACAAAAATGATTTAAGAGATGAAAAATTTTTAGTACCTAATTTAAATTTTGACATTAAAGATGGAGATATAATGATAGCAGCTGTCACTAGTTGCACCAATACAGCTAATCCTAGAAATGTAATTGCAGCAGCAATGGTTGCTAAAAAATTAGTAGAGTTGGGATTTAAAAGAAACGAGAAGGTAAAAACTTCTTTTGCGCCAGGAAGCAAAGTAACAGCGGAGATTTTAGAAGAAAGTGGATTGCAATATTATTTAGATGCATTGGGTTTTAATGTGGTTGGTTTTGGCTGTACTACTTGCAATGGTAGCTCTGGCCCTCTTCACAAAGACATAGCAGACACCATTGAAAACAATAAAATTTTTTCAACGGCAGTCTTGTCTGGAAATAGAAATTTTCAAGGAAGGATTCATCCTAATATAAGAGCCTCTTATTTAGCATCCCCAGCTTTAGTTGTTTTGTTTTCTTTGCTTGGTTCTGTGAAAAAAGACTTAACTAAAGAATCGCTTGGTCAAGATAAGGACGGCAATGAAGTTTATTTAAAAGATATTTGGCCTGAAAATAAAGAAATTAACAAAATAGTAGAAAGTTTTTACAAGCCAAAAACATTTGTCTCTAAATATAAGGAAGTAAATGAGGGGGGAGAACTTTGGGAAAATTTAAATGTATCAGAATCTAACAATTATGAATGGTCTGACAAAAGCACTTATATAAAAAAACCACCCTACTTAGAAAATGTAACGCAAGAAACGCTCGCTATTAAAGATGTAAACTTAGCAAGACCTTTAGTATTGCTGGGAGATTCTGTGACCACTGATCATATTTCTCCATCTAGTGATATTACCAAGACTACTGCTGCCTGGGATTATTTAATATCTCAAAAAATTAAACCTGAAGACTTTAATAATTTTTTAACTAGAAGAGCTAATCATGAAATTGTAAAAAGGTCTGGATTTGCAAGTCTACGTCTAAGAAATCTTATGACGCCTGACAAAGAGGGTAGTTTTACCGTTAAATATCCAGAAAATAAAACAATGAGGATATTTGAAGCTGCTATCGAATATGAAAAAACAAAAACTGAATTAGTAGTAATTGCAGGAGAAAATTATGGATGTGGATCATCCAGAGATGTTGCTGCGAAAGCCCCATTATTATTAGGAGTAAGAGTAATCATAGCTAAAGGATTTGAACGAATTCACAGATCCAATTTAGTGGGAATGGGATTACTTCCTTTGGAGTTTTTGCCAGGTAACGGAATTTCAGAACTTGGAATTGTTACTACGGATCAATTTTCCGTAGTTGGCTTAGATCAAGTCAGCAATGAACATAAGGAAGTAGATTTATTAATTCACAAAGAGAGTGGAGATGTAGTTAAAGTAAAATTAAAAGCAAGGTTAGATAATCCAGATGAGGTTATTTTTTGGAAAAATGGTGGTATCTTACAAACTGCTTGGAAAGAATCTTAAAATAAGTTATTTAATTTTATGAAACAGAATTGGATCACTGCAGCGTACTATCGTGGAGGAACAAGCAAAGGTGTATTTTTTCAAGCTAAAGACTTGCCAACAGATAATCAAGAAGAGTTAAGTAAAATTTTTTTAAAAATTATTGGAAGTCCAGATCCTAATGGAAGACAATTAAATGGAATGGGAGGAGGAGTTTCTTCTGTTTCTAAGTCTGTAATTATTAGTCCTTCTAAAAGAGACGATGCAGATGTTGATTATAATTTTATTCAATTGGCGGTCGAGGAACCGGTTGCAGAATGGAATAATAACTGTGGAAATTTATCAGGAGCAGTAGGACCTTACGCTGTAAACACTAGAATAGTAAAATCTAAAGAAGGTGAAAATAAAGTAAGAATTTATCAGGTGAATACTGACAAAATTATCCACGCTACCTTTGATGTCAAAGATGGAATTGCTTCAGTTGAAGGAGACTATTCTATAGCAGGAGTTGCTGGAACAGGATCTAAAGTAAGATTAGATTATTTATCTCCGGGAGGATCTGGAACAGGAAAATTATTGCCAACAGGAAATGTGGTAGATGAAATTGATATTGAAGGTCATGGAAAAATTAAGGTTAGTATAATAGATGCTGCAACACCTTTGATTTATATTTTAGCGGAAGATTTAGGACTTACCTGCGCAGAGTCGCCTGACGAATTAGATTCAAAATCTAAAGAGATGGAACTAATTCAAAAAATTAGAAGAAAATGTGCCTTTATGATTGGTTTAAGCAAATCTGAAAAAGAGGCTCCCATGAACACTCCTAGAATAGGAATTGTTTCAAAGCCAAAAGATTACACTAGTTTAGACAAATCCAAAGTCTTAGCTGGAGATCATGATATTTGCACTCGTATGTTTTCTATGGGCAAAACTCACAAAGCAATTATGGGAACTGCGTGCGTGAATATTGGAGTAGCAGCTGCCATTAAAGGAACCATCCCTTTCCAAATTAAGAGAGAGGGGGCTAATGATTTGGAACTAAGAGTGGGGAATCCTTCTGGAATTATTGTTGCAGGCTCAGTCATTAATCAAGATAATGAAACCGTAGAAGCAGTATCTGCTGTGATGTACAGAACCTTTAGACCACTTATGATTGGTAAAGTTTTAGTTTAATTCTAAACAGCTATTTTTGTGTCGCCAGTAATTTGAGTTCTGTGCATAACTCTTCTTGTGTTTGGATCAAAAGCATCCCTTTTGTGAAGCACATAAAGATTTTTCCACATCAAAAGATCTCCTACATCCCATTTCTGCGTCCAAGTATATTTATCTTGTGTTGCATGTGCCCATAATTCATCAAGAATTTTTTCACTTTGCTCTAACGGTAAGCCAACTATATATGCATGAGGCCTTCTACCTAGAAATAATAATTTTTTATTTGTTACGGGGTCTGTTGCAATAATTGGATGCTTTGCACCTGGAGTTTTAGATGGATCACTAACCTCTTCATATCCTTTTCGAAGCATTCCTGCACTATTGTGTGCACTATCATGTATCAATAATTTTCCTTCTACTTGTAATTTTAAATCACTGGGAAGTTCTTCATAAGCTTCAATCATATTTGCAAAATGGGTATGACCTTGATTTTCAGGTACTTCCAAAGAGTATAAGATTCCTGCTTTAGGAGGCATTTCATTGTAAGTCATGTCGGCATGCCAAACAGCCTCACCATCTCCTAAATTTCCAATTGGTTTTCCTAAATTTTTCACATTGGATATAACGTTAATTTCAGGATGATTTGGTGAAAAATTAATTCCATAAGGATTCGGTGCAGGTAAATCCAGATCCCCAAAGTTCTTACTATAATGAATTAAGCGCTCATCGGACAGGTTCTGTTTTTTAAATACTAGAACTAAATTTTCAGACCAGGCTTGATTAATAAAATCCAATTCTTCTTTGGTTAGGTCTTTTTCAAGATTAATGTTTCTGATTTCAGCACCAAGAGAACGATTACTTTTTACAATTTCCATAAAAAAAAACTATTAGATAGGGTATGTAATTACAATAGTTAATTTTAAATTAAATTTTAAAATTTAATACTGCCATTAAATCTTTTATTTTAAAGTCTTCATATAGAACCATCTGAATCAATCGATCTACTTGGTCTTTTGGGTGAGATTTTAATAACTCTTTTGCTTTATTAGAAATTTCCTCCTCATTCATAGGATTATCAGGAGTTCCACGTACAGCTTTGGCATGATGAGATAGTTCTGAATTATCGTTAAAAACAATTTTTACTTTTGCTTGCCTTTCTGGCCTTGCAATAGCCAATTCTTCACTAGGCACTGCTATTATCTTTTTTCTTACTTCTAGAACTTCTTTGTCAGTAAATAATTTTTCATCATGCACTTCATTATATCCAATAGTCTTTTTAACAATATAAAGGGCAGCAAGATGCTGAGCGCAAATATTAGGAATACTTCTATCGCTGACAATATCAAACCTGTCAGAAGGAATGTCTATTTTAATTTCTTTTATTTCTTTATGATCAAATTGTTTTTGTTTTAAAATAACTTCAATTGCATCCAAGATTGCTTGAATAGGAGATCCCACACACCATTTTTTTATCGAAGTGTTATCAATTTCAAAAACAGTTCCAAGGTCTTTAGTGATAATTTCAGGTTTGGGATTGTGTGCAAATGCTTCTAGCAAACCTCTGTGTCCTAAAAGAGGATCTTCAACGGACGTAAAGTTTTCTTTTGCTAACAAAGCAGAATAAATTCCATTTCTTGTAGTCATTCCTGAAAATACAAATGCTTTTTCAATATGCTCCTTATCTCTATTCCAACAGGCAAGTCCGGAAGTTTGTTGAATAGTATAAGATAATAAATAATTACACTGTTCCTGATTTAGTTTTAATAAAGAACCTGCAGCTACAGCTGCTCCAAAAATAGTACCAATGCTGTGAGTTGCAAAAATAGTTGTCTTGGGTGTTTTGTAGCCCATGCTCATATTAATTCTAACTCCCACATCATAACCAAGAGCTATCGCTTTTAACAAATCGGAGTGAGAAGAATTTTCTTTTTCAGCTATAGCTAATGCAGCTGGCACAATGGCACAACCTGGATGAAATCTTCCATTAGTATGTGTGTCATCGGTTTCATCGGCATGAGCTGCCATCCCATTTGATAAACCTGCATGGATTGCGCTTACTTTTATATCATTTCCAATCAACGTAGATTCTGGATTTCCACCTTGGGAATTTGCAAATTCAAAAGCTTTTTTTCCTGGTGGTAATAATCTTCCAGTAAGAATAGCGACCAACGTATCTAATAAATGAAAGCGAGTATTTTTTTGAGTTTCCTTTGGTAATTCATTGTGAATTGCTGAGGCAATGTATTTTGTAAGTTCTTGTTGAATGTCCATTAATTAAATATCCCTTCTATTTTATTTTTGCTTAAATCGACTGTATTTTGATCACAAGTAAGATTTAGATTTTGGATTTCCTTTGAATCTAGGCTTTCAAGGCTATCTATAAGGCTAATAAACCTTAATTCTTCTTGTTGCGAAACGAAGCCATTTATAAGAGGTTGCATCTTCTTTATATATTCATTTCTTCCAAAAGGTGTTTTTCCACTAGGATGAGCATTCGCAAAATCTAACTGTTCTGTTATTTTAGTCCCATCATTCATAATCACTTCAATTTTAGCACCCTGCACTTTTTTTAAAGGATCTTTTTCATCATAATATTTTCGATTAAATTCTGGATCCTCAAATGTTTCAACCTTTTTCCACAACTCAACGGTCTCTGGATTTTTCTTTCTCTTATTACTATAGCTAGTCTCATGATGCCAAAATCCATCCTCAAGAGCCACAGCAAAAATATACATCGCTGAATGATCTAGTGTTTCTCTGGAAGCGTCCGGACTATATTTTTCAGGATCATTACTTCCAGACCCCATAACAATATGAGTATACTTTTTAGAATAAATATTTATTTTTTTAATCTCCTTTAAGTCTTTAATTTTATCTTTTAGAAGAAATGCCAAATCAATAATAGAGTTGCCATGATAGCCAGCTGAATGCTCTTTAGTAAAAGTGGAAAGAATTCCTGCTCGTGGAGCATTTTTTTCTGGAAGATTAATTTCAATATTTTTATTTTCTTTATGAAGCAAGATAGGAATAATTCCGTAATCTCCTTCCCAAACTGGGCTAGGTCCTTTTTCTCCTCGGATCGCACGGTCAATTGCATCAATCGCATTTCTTCCAACCAACCCTGGTGCAAAGGCTTTCCAACTGGAAAGATCTCCTTTTCTTCCTTGTCTTGTAAAAATAGAAGTGTGTGCACTGTATTGTATGGCTTGATAAATAGTTTCCTCATCAAGATTTAACATCGCACCTATGCCTCCTGTAATTGCTGGGCCCAAATGACCTACGTGATCAATTTTATTTGGATTTAAAGCAATAGACATCGATAATCGTAATTGAATTTCGTAACTGGTTGCAACTCCTCGGATAAGATCTTTTCCATTTAATTTTTTTTGTTGAGCAACTGCCAAAATAGTTGGAATACAATCACCTGGATGACAAGTTTCTTTAGCCATAATGTTATCATGAAAATCTAATTCTCTAACCGCCACTGCATTGGCCCAAGCTGCCCATTCACAATTAAATTTTTCATGACTGCTTAATCCAAACAGAGTAGATCCATTTTTATTTTTATGAAACATGGCTTGTGATCTTGCAACACAAACAGGAGCTCTATTGATGGCTGCGATTGCAACACCTGCATTGTCAATTAAACGATTTCCAACCATCTCATTAATTGATTCATTCGAGTCCCATGGTTGCGCTGCCATTGATGCTAGTAGCCACGCAAGTTGATTTTTTTTTTCAATTCTTTTTCCTGGGCTGGGGATAATTATTTTATTGGAAATCATTATTATTTAATTTAATTTTAATTTCTAAGTATTGCTAGTTTATTTCACTGCTTCTTTGATAAGCAAAATTATATTTCACATTATGAAACTATGTTTTGTATATTGATATAAATTTTATTTGTGATACTTTTATTTCTTAAAACAAATAAATAATGGGGGAAATAATGACAAATAACTTTAAAAAACTTTTTGGTTTTTTTTCGGTTGCTGCTTTAATTCTTACTTCTTTAGTTGGAACAGCTGATGCTGGTTCTCACAAAAAGAAAAAAGGAAGTTATGCAACAAAAGGATGTGATCCAGTACAAGTTGTGATCCATGCTTCTTACGGTGGTGGTACGGATACTACTGCAAGAATGATGTCAGTTAGAACTAGAAGAAATTTAAAAGCTGATATTCAAGTAGTTGGTAAAAGAGGTGGATCTGGAGCAAAAGCACAGAACTACACTTTAACTAGACCTAAAGACGGCTGTACGATCATGGCTCTTACAGAGTCTCATTTGTATACAATGGCTAGAGGAAAATCTAACATGAAGATCGATGATCTTGTTGGAGTTGCTAGAGCTATGGAAGAACCAAACTTTATTGTTGTAAATAAAAAAAACAGAGAGTTAAGTTCAATTAAAAAATTCCTAAAACGTTCTCAGAAAAAACCAATCTTAGTTGGAATAGCTTCAATTGGTGGTACTGAGCATATTGGTGGATATACTTACGCTGAAGCTTCAGGCGCAAAATTCAAATACGTTTCATTTGGATCAGGTGCTCAAAGTTTACAAGCAGTAGTTTCTGGTAAAATCGAAGCTACAATCTTGAATCCTTCAGAAGCAGCAGCAATGATTGAAGCTGGAAAAATCAAGCCTATAATTTTGTTACATGATCAAAAAATGGCTGATTATCCAAAAGTAAAAACTTCATACTCAATGGGCCACAATGTTAAAGTTGTGACTACTAGAGGATATGCTGTTCTTAAAGGAACTCCTGAGCCAATAATTCAAGAGATCTCAAAAGCAATGGTTAAAGCAATGAAACATGACGTTTTTGCAAACTACCTAAAGGGTGCATCTCTTGATCCAGCAACAAGTCCAGCTGGAACAGAAGTCTGGGATAAGCAACTTAAGGAAAATTATGCAAAAGCTGCGACAGCTTTAAAAGGACTAGGTCTAACTAAATAAATATTAATGTCAGATCAAAGTTCAAAAAATTCGGCGCCTGTTAAATCAGGCGCCAAGTTATTTCATAGAAAAGACCTTTGGCTAGCTTCAATACTAATTGCCTTTGGTGCTTTTATGTATTATGAGGCAGGCAAGTTTCCTCCTGCTCCATCGATTCTGGGTGACACAATTAACGCTGACGTATTCCCAAGAATTTTAGTAGTCATGCTCATTTGTCTTGCATGCATCCTTCCAATTGAATTTAAAATCACACCGGAAAAAATTGTGAAGATTGATAAGGATAGAGGTGAAAAAACAATACCCATTACTTGGATCACCATAGTAATGCTAGTAACAATAACTTCGTTGTCTAGTTATTTAGGTGCAGTTCTTACAATGTTTACCACAGCGGTTGTCTTTCCATTGGTTTGGGGAGAAAAAAATTATATTGCAGTTGCGATCTATGCAATTGTTTTTCCGTTTTTGGTATTTTTATTATTTAACAAAGTGCTTGGCTTATATATGGAGCCAGGTTTATTAGAATTTTTAAAAAGGTAATTATAATTTATGGATGATGTAGTAAAAGGTATAACGTTATTATTTGAGTTTAAGAATATCTTGGTAATTTTTGGAGGTGTTTTAATTGGTGTGTTGGTTGGTGCTTTACCTGGACTTAGTTCTCCAATGGCGATTGCCTTGTTAATGCCATTTACTATCAGTTTAGATCCAGTTGCAGCAATTTCCATGATGGCAGCATTATATTGTGCAGGAACCTTTGGAGGTTCGATAACAGCAATTTTAATTAATGCTCCCGGAGCACCACCTGCTGTCGCGACAGCTTTGGATGGATATCAAATGGCAAAAAAAGGTGAGCCAGGACGAGCTCTTGGATTAGCTGCTGTATCAAGTGTAATAGGTGGAATGATTAGTATTGTAATATTCTTATTCGCAACCCCTTTATTAGCTGAATTAGCTTTAAAATTTGGACCCATTGAATATTTTGGATTGTCAATATTTGCTTTGTCGATGTTAGCATCCATGAGTGGAAAATCTTCAATTAGAAATTTAATAGCTGGAGTTGTGGGTGTTTTAATATCTACAGTAGGAGTTCATTTAGCAACAGGTGTTGAAAGATTTGATTTTGGTATTCAAGAATTAACAGAAGGTATTAAGTTCGTTCCAGTTTTAATTGGTTTATTTGCTGTTTCAGAATTGCTAACCCAGTCAAAAACATTGAATGCTGCAGTAGAAAGAATGAGCGCTAAGGCCTTAAGATTACCGTCTATAGCAGAGTTAAAAAAATTAAAAGGAACAATACTTAGATCCTCAGGATTAGGCACATTTATCGGTATATTGCCAGCAGAAGGTTCTACAGTTGCTGCAATGATGGGATACAATGAAGCAAAAAGATTTTCAAAAACTCCAGAATTATTTGGTACGGGAACACCAGAGGGTATTGTTGGCCCCGAAGCGGCTAATAATGCTGCAGCTGGTGGAGCGATGGTGCCTACACTTGCCTTGGGTATTCCTGGAAGTGGAACTACAGCATTAATCCTAGCAGCTTTAGTTATGCACGGTTTTAGACCAGGACCTTATTTAATTACTGAAACGCCCCATATGGTTTATGCAATATTTGGTGCTATGTTTATCGCCAATGTTGGTTTTTTAGGAATAGGACTTGTTGGAGCTAAGTTTTTCTCAATGATTACCTTTATACCGAAGAGGTTTTTGTGGCCATCGGTATTTATTTTCTCTTTGATTGGTTCTTACTCATATAGTTCAGCATTTTTTGATGTTTGGGTAATGTTGATGTCAGGAATTATAGGTTATTTTGCATTAAGAAATGGTTTTTCGCCTGCTCCTTTGGTAATGGGTTTAATCTTAGGTAAGATGGTAGAAGAAACTTTTACACAATCAATGGTTATCTACGATAGTGATTTTTTAAAGTTTTTTGATAGTGGTGTCTTTGTATTCTTTGCAATTTTAACTGTCATTAGTTTGTCCACGCCATTTTGGGGGCAAATAAGGCGGCTCTTTAAAAAAAAATAAATGAGTAACCAAGTTGCTGTGATTACTGGCGGAGCCAGAATGATAGGAAGAGCTACATCTATAAAGCTCGCTAATCAAGGCTATGATATTTTAATTCATACGGGTGGAAAAAGCCTTGATGAAGCCAAAAAAACCTCAGCAATGGTAAAGAAATTATCCAAAAAATGCGAAATAGTCACCGGTGATCTTTCAGACTTAAATACAATTCAATCCATTAAGAATAAAGCTAATGAAATGGGAGATGCCTTAATTTTGATTAACAATGCTGGAATGAGAATTCATGAAATCTTTGAAAAGATTGCTTACGAGGATTGGAAAAAAATTATGACCGTTAATGTTGATGCTGCATTCTTATGCGCTCAAGCATTAATTAGCTCTATGACAAAAAACTCCTGGGGAAGAATAATTAATATAGGAGGCCTGTCTGCTCATATAGGGGCAAGAGAAAGGGCTCATGTAGTTACTTCTAAAGCTGCTCTGGTCGGCTTAACAAAAGCAATCAGTATGGAATTTATTGAAAGAGGGATTACTTGTAATTGTGTGGTCCCGGGTTTTATAGAAGATTTTGACACAGATAAAAAAAGTTTACAAGGGCACTGGCTCAAACATCCGCAGACTCCTAATCTATCAATAGGAAGATATGGAAACCCAGAAGATGTAGCTGAAGTCATTTCAAATTTATGTAAAAAAGAATCTGGATATGTAAATGGACAGGTTCTTCATGTAAATGGTGGTGCCTACACACCATGACCATTTATGCAGAGGAATTTTCAGGTTGGGCAACTAAATTAAAAACTCAAGATATTCCATCTGATATTCAAGAAGTATTAAGTTTTTTAGTTAAAGATATTTCGGGAGTAATTGTTGCAGCTCGAAATGAAGATTATATTCAAAGTTTAATTAAGACCTATAGCAATACAGGAAATATAATTGCATTAGGGCACAAAAATGTTTTTGATGTTTTTTCTTCATCTATTATTTGTGGAACTGCAGCACACGGAGAAGATTTTGACGATACGTTTGAAGGAAACCCTATGCATGTTGGAGCTACTATGGTTTCTACTTTTTTATCTGCTGGGCAGTTTTTTAAACTCAATGGAGAACAGATTTTAAAAGGAATAGCTATTGGTGCTGAGTTAATATGCAGAATGGCATTGGTATCTCCTACAGCAATGCACAAACAGGGTTTTCACCCCACATCTATTTGTAGTGTATTTGGAGCAACTGCTGGATTGGGAGCGGTACTTGGATTGAATCAAAAACAATTATCTTCTGCCTTGGGTGTTGCGGGTAGTATGTCTTCTGGAATTATCGAATACTTAGCAGAAGGAACATGGACAAAAAGAATACACCCTGGTTGGGCTGCAAGCTCTGGAATTCACGCAGCTTTATTAGGAAGGTCTGATTTTTTGGGACCAAGAACTGTATTTGAGGGAGAACATGGTTTTTTTAAAGCTTTTACCATTAAAGAAATTGAAAAAGATTTTTTTCATTTAATAGAAGGTTTGGGCACTAGGTGGGAATGTAAAAATTTGGCCTTTAAACCTTATGCTTGTGGAACTATGGCACAACCGTTCGTGGACTGCGCAATACAATTAAAAAAACAGATAAGTGATTTGTCACAAATTAAATCCATCAAAGCAAAAGTAGGTGAGGGAACGGTTCATCGACTATGGGAACCAAGAGCCGAAAAAAATAATCCATCCACGCCATACTCTGCAAAATTTTCTGTTCCTTATTGCGTAGGAGTAGCACTTGTTAAAGGCGGAGCTGGTTTAGAAGAATTCACCGAAATTAATATTAAAAATCCAGAGATTTTAAAAATAGCCAATTTAATGACTTATGAAATTGACCCAAATGATGAATATCCAAAAAACTATACTGGAACTTTAATTATAGAGACGGCAGATGGAAAAACAATTGAAGCAAAGCAGCCTTGTTTTAGAGGCGGAAAAAAACAACCACTGACGAAAGAGGATTTTGACAATAAGTTTAATAAAAATTTAAAATATGCAAAATTAAATGACAACCAGTCTAAGCAACTTGAGGAATTTACGAATTCTATCTTTGTCAATACTGACTTTTCAAAAATTAATTTATTTTAAATTACATGGAAAGCTTTGATCTTTATGCTTTCACTTCTAGTCTTAGTTATCTTCACATAGGAATTCTTCTATTTGTTGCATTACTTGCTTCTATTATTTCAGGAATTTCAGGGTATGGAGGAGGGATGACTCTGGGTATTCTTGTGTCACCATTTATTCCCATTAAGTTACTAGTTCCTTTAATGTCTGTCTTTGTTTTCTGCTCAAACGCATCCAGGATGTACTATTACCGAGACAGTATTTTTTGGAAAAAAGGTTTATATTTTGCTCTAATAGGCACACCTTTTATAATTTTAGGAACAAATTTTTACGCAGGTGTTTCAGATAAAGTTTTGTATTTTTGTCTTGGTTTTGGTCTTGCTTTTGTAATTATTGTGAGAAGAGTTTTTAAAAAAATTAATCTAACTATTGGATGGTTTGGTTTGGCAGTTATGGCAGTTTTTTACGGAACGATCAGTGGTGTCATACTAGGACCTGGAGCAGTATTATTAACAGCATTAGCCTCCAATGGAATGGTCGGTTCAGCCATTATTGGAACGGATTCATTAATTACCTGTATCAATGTAATCATAAGGTTAGTTTCTTTTCGAAATCTGGGCTTATTAAATAACGATGCCTTATTGATTGGTAGTTCCATAGGAGTTGTTGCTATTTTAGGGTCTTATATAGCGAGAAAAATAGTAGATAAGCTTGGGGTTAAGTTACACACTTTAGTGATCGAGATTTGTATAATCTTAGGCGCAACTGTGATGATTTATCGTGCCCTTACCATTTAAGCGCATAGTCAACAATTAACCTTGTGCTTGAAATTAATATAAGGGAATAAACCACGTTATAAAACATAGCCTCCTCAACCCTTTTTAAAATTTGATATCCAACTAATATCCCCAATACTGACGCAGGAAAAAATAATAAAGATTGTTTTAAAGTATCAGCACTTAAGAAAGACAAGTTTGCATAAAAGGGAAGTTTAACCAAATTTAAGAATGTGAAAAAAATAACCCTAGTACCTACATAAATTTCTTTTTTAAGTCTTAAAGGAAGAAGATATATACTTGTAGGAGTTCCACCTGCATGAACACAAAAACTTGCAAATCCAGCAACCGCAGAAGAAATACCTCCTTTGATGATGGATCTTTTTAGTGGGACTATCTTTTTTCTCTTGAATATAAAATAATGCGCAGTGAATCCAAATCCCATGACACCAATAAGTGCCTTTAAAAGCTCTTCACTAAAGTAAGTGTAGGTGAAAGAGGCTATTACCACACCAGCAGCTCCCCCTATCATTAAGAGTTTAATAGTTTTGGAATCGTAAAATTTTCTAAATTTATAAAAAGCTACTAGGTCAGATAAAATAAGAATAGGGAGTATAATTGCCAATGCCTGGCTCAGTGGCATAACTACTGTCATTAAGGGAATCGAAATTAGGGCCATAGACCCTCCCAATCCAGATTTAGCAATTCCATAAAGCATAATTGCAGGTATGGTGCATGCTAAATATATAGGATCAAATTCCATAAAATTATAACTTTATACAAGTTTGATAGAATTATCAGTCTTTTTAATTATCTAACTCGAGATTAATATTTATGCTTTACTAAGATTGGGGCAGATCAATAAACAAAACTTCACTGTCTTGGGTTGCTTGAATTGAAACTTCGTTTAATTTTGTAATTTCAGCTCCATCTCCCTTTTTAAGTTCCACACCATTTATTTTGACAGAGCCATATGAGCACAAAACATATGCTTGTATCTTGATAGCTTGTTGAATCACCGTTCCTTGATTTAGTCTTCCAGCAAAAATAGTAGCATCTTGATATATTTTTAAGCTATTTGAATCAGGGTCATTAAAACCTGTTACTAGTGGTTTTAATTGATCGGTAACCGGCTCTTTAGGAAATTCCTTAGCATCCCACCGTGGCTTCACATTTTTTTTATTAGGAAACATCCAAATTTGATAAAGACTCGTTTCCTCATCTTCCAAATTGTATTCTGAGTGAGTAACTCCTGTTCCTGCAGACATTACCTGAACATCTCCTGCCGCAGTTCTTCCTTCATTACCCAGATTATCCTTATGAGTAATAGCACCTTTTCTCACGTAGGTTATAATTTCCATATTGTCGTGAGGATGTGGAGCAAAGCCTTTTTGTGCGGCTACAATATCATCATTAATAACACGCATTGGACCAAAGTTCATTCTGTTAGGGTCTTGATAGCTTGCAAAGCTAAAGTGATGTTTTGCTTTTAGCCATCCGTGGTCTGCACCACCTAATTTTTCATAAGGAATTAGATTAATCATATTTTACTAATTGTTTCTTTTGCTTTTTTAAGATTATCATCATTAATAGCAAGTTGGTCTGCTGCAATTATCTCAATATTTTTAATGCCTAGAAAATTTAATGCTTGTTTGAACCAAGGAGTACAAAAATCAACAGGACTTCCTACTGGCACTCCACCAGAAGTAACAACTAAATAAACCTTTTTATTACCTTTAATCAATCCTACCGGTCCGCTTGCCTCGTATTGAAATGTTCTGCCTGCTCTAGCAATCAAATCAAACCAAGCCTTTACAGATGCTGGAGGACCAAAATTGTAAATAGGAACCGAAATAACAACCACATCCGATTTTAGCAACTCATCTACCAATTCATCAGAAAATTTAAACAACTTACGGTCTTCTTCTGTCCGTTCTTCTTCCGGGATAATAAAGCCTGCACCCTTAATTCCATCCACAAAAGGTATGTTTTGAGAAATGTCTCTATATTTTACATTTCCTTGCAATTTTTGAACTAATTCTTTTGCAAGCTTACGTGAAACAGAATTTTCTTTTCGAGCACTTGAGTCTAAATGTAATATATCCATAATCTCTAAAGATATAGTCTTAACTAAATACTTTTCAAGAATATAAAAAAAATTAACATATCAATAATTTAGGATAGACTTTTAAATTAAAAAATATATTAGCCATTCTTATTAACAGTATTAATAATTTTTAAATTTATATTAATTTTAAAGATAGACTATTTTGGATAAAAATTTCTTTAGCACCACTAGAATTCTTGATGGAGGAATGGGCCAGGAATTGTTGAACAGGGGAATAAAGCCACAAGGAACTCTATGGGGAGCAACAGCATTACTTCACAAAAAGTATCACAAAATAATAGTTGATACCCATCTAGACTTTATTAAAGCAGGAGCGGAAGTTATTATAACCAACAGTTTTGGGAGTAGAAAAAGAAGAATGATAGAGAATGGAGTGCTTTCCAAATTTAAGTCTGCAAATAAAATGGCAGGAATTTTAGCAAAAAAAGCAGTACTAAAATCGAAAAAAAAAGTTTTGATAGCGGGAAGCTTACCACCACAACATTTTACTTATTTTTCAGATATGGGAACTGATTTGAAGTTAATTAAAAAATATTTTTATGATCAAGCAAAAATTCTCAACCCTTATGTTGATTTTTTTTACCTAGATGTAATGAGTAGCTTTAAGGAGTGCGAAATAGCAATCAAAGCCATCGCGCCATTAAAGAAAGATTTCTTGGTAGGAATTCATATTCGAGAGGGAGAAAAATTACCTTCAGGAGAGGATTTTGTTTCTGTAGTTAAAAAACTTTCAAAACTAAATCCATTGGGCGTTGTAGTAGCCTGTGTATCTGTAGAGCATTTGGAGCCCCTAATAAAAAAAATTTCAAAAATGAAAGTACCTTTTGGTTTTAAGATTAATGCCTTTCAGCACATTCCTGCTGGATGGAAGCCAGACTCAAACAACCCCAATGTAAAACTTGGAAAAAGAAAAGACTTAACTCCTGCTACCTTTTATTCTATATCAAAAAAAATACATGAAGCAGGAGCGACTATATTAGGTGGATGTTGTGAGATTACACCTAAGCACATTGCTAAGTTAAAAAAAATTTAAATTTCTTGAGGTAAAGACTGAACTTCTGTTTGTCTGCTAGTTTTCTTCTCGAGACTAGTTGCAAGTTTAGAATATTCTTTGGTAGTTTTGTAAAAAAGAATAGATGTTAAACCTAATGCTATAGCGTAAGAGCTCCATACAAAGATAGCATGTCCACCCATATTTAAAAATTCAATCATCAAGCCTTTATAACTAATTTCATAGTCAATTTACAACAAAAAAATACATTGTGCGTATCTTTTAAAAAAGATCATTTTTTTATTACAAATCAATAAATTTTCTTATTTCTTTATCTAGATCTTCTGGTTTTTGTAGTTGAATAGTTTTTATCCCTAGCTGTTCAGCCCCTTTAGTGTTCTCAATCTTATCATCAATAAATAAGGATTCTTCAGGATTAAGATTAAATTTTTTTATCGCAAGCTGATAAATTTTAATATCTGGCTTGGCTAAGCCAACATCACCTGAGATAATTCTATCATCAAACTCATCTAGAAAACTATTTTGCAATCTATATTTTTCAAACTGATCTCCTGGAAAGTTACTAAGTAAATAGATTGGATAGCCTTTTTGTTTAAGTTTTAAGGCTAAACTCACGTTTTCTTGGTGAACGCTATCTATCATTTCTAGAAATCTTCCATAAAAGGCTTCTATTGCTTCTTTATATTCGGGATGTTTTTTTATTACGGGCTTCGCTGCTTTGGAGGTATCGTAAATTAAATCTTGTTGAATATGCCACTCCCAAGTACAAATATTTTTTAAAAAAAAGTCTACTTTTTCTTCATCTTTAAGAATTCTAATAAATAAATTTCGTGGATTAAATTTAACCAACACCTGTCCAACATCGAAAATGACTTTTTGGATTGCCATGGTTTTACGCTAAGTCGATTGCATTCTTTTTTAACGTATCAAGATCAATATGCTGCAAAGTTTTGATGTTGGTGCTTTTAATGTACACTTTGCAGGGATGACCTGCCTTTACTGCTCTTGCATACCAGTCTGCACAAACACACCAGTTATCGCCTTCCTTCAAACCATCAAAGTTGTATTCAGGTCTAGGTGTAATTAAATCATTACCATTCTCTTTTAACCACTGCAAAAAATCATTAGTAACTTTTGCACAGACAGTGTGGGTTCCATTGTCATTTTCATCTGTGTTGCAACATCCATCACGATACCAACCCGTTACCGGATCCATAGAGCAGGATTCTAAATTTTCACCTAGTACATTTTTTTGTTTATTGGAATTATCCATGAAAAATTTTTGATATAGATTTGTCTATTTCTGCATTAAAAGAAAAAGAGCGTCTCTCACCCTCTACTGAAAAAGGATAAGCCGTATGCATTAAGTAGTTCGGAAAAAACAAAAGATCTCCCACCTTAGGCTTATGATTGAGGATACTCTTATTTAAAAACATTCGGCTACCATGTACAAAATCAATAGAGCCATTCGTAGAATATTTTTTCTTACTTTTGCTAAAGTTTTTAGGAAGCTTTAAATACCCAACTCCTGAAATATCTCCATCATGAAAGTGAATAGGGTTATAATCATTAGCGAATTGACGAACCACCCATAAATTTTTCAATTTAACCTGTTTTGAAGTTTTACCAGTTACATCTTTTACAAAAGATTTAATGTTAGTCTCAAAAAATTTTTTAAGAAATTTATTTATAAATAGATTAGGCAGTTCTATTTCCTGCTCTACCTCACCAGCCAATTGTCTAGAATAATTATACTTTTTAGATAAGGTATTGCTTGTTATAATTTTATCTACTTCTTGATTAATTTTAGCCACTAATGATTTTGGCAATGATAGCTTTGCCATCTTAGGTCCAAAAGGACTTAATATTTTTAAACTCATAATTTGGTTGGATTTGGCTGTCCTTTATAAACAACTTCTGGATCAAATTTTTTTTCAGTTTCTTCAAATTTCATTTCAATAGGATCTTTGCTCTCGTTTAAAGGTATCGATCTATAAAAACAAGAATTGTATCCCACATGACAGCTTGCACCATCACCTATATCAACAGATATCCATACTGCATCTTGATCATCATCTATCCTGATGGATTGAACTTTTTGAACAAAGCCACTAGTTTTTCCCTTGTGCCAAATACTTTGTCTAGATCTACTCCAGTAGTGAGCTTCTTTTGTTTGAATAGTTTTTTTTAAAGCTTCTTCATTCATGTAGCCGTGCATTAAAATTTCTTTAGTTTTGACATCAGTGGTAATAACGGGAATTAAGCCTTTCTCGTCAAACTTGGGTGATAAAAACTTACCTTCCTCAACTTCTTCTACGGATTTTCTTTTTTTAAACATTTTTAAGACAATATAACCATTTTCAAAAATACATATATATTATAAGTTGATTTTGCAAAATAATGAAAAACGTAACAGACATAAAAAATAAAATTTTAGAAAAAATTTCTAAAGAAGAGGCTGAAAAAGCCATTAAAACTATATTAAAATTTGTTGGAGAGAACCCTGATAGAGAAGGTTTGGTAGAGACTCCAAAAAGAGTAGTTAAAGCATTTCAGGAGTATTTTGGAGGCTATCTAATTAATCCTGACGATTATCTAGAAAAAACTTTTGGAGATGTGGAGGGCTATGATGATATGGTGATACAAAAAAATATTACTATTCATAGTCATTGCGAGCATCATATGGCTCCCATTATTGGAACTGTACACGTTGCCTATATTCCTGCTGAAAAAGTAGTAGGCTTAAGCAAACTTGCAAGAGTAGTAGATGCGTATGCTAGAAGGTTGCAAACTCAAGAGCGTTTAACCATGCAAATTGCCAACTCGATTTACAAAGGTTTGAAATCTCATGGATCTGCAGTGAGTATAGATGCGGAGCATCAATGCATGACCACTCGTGGAGTTAGAAAAGAAGGAGCAACAACCATCACTAACTATTTCACAGGTGTGTTTCGTGATAGTCAAAATCTTCAAAAAAGATTTTTATCTTACATAAAAGATTGATTGTTATGATTGCTGTGCCAGATAAGTTTAGTCATCTAAAAAAAATATTTGTTGATACTACTCATGTTGTAACCGAGCTTGATCATCCGCGTGTATACTATACGATTAAGCCTGAAGTAGGCTATGTCATCTGTGGTTACAGTAATATTTGTTTTGTACTAGCAGAAGGTGCTGATTTAGATACGGAACGATTATTTGTGTTTAATGAAAAAGAAAATAAGAAATTAAAAGAGAATGTCTATGAATAAATTTAAAGCTATTATAGTAAATCAAGAAGGGGAAAACTTCACAAGAAATTTGCAAGAAATTGATCTTTCTTTTTTAAAAGAAGACGAGGTAACTGTAAAAGTAGATTATTCTAGTCTTAATTATAAAGATGGAATGATTTTAAAAAATGGTGGTAGACTGGTTAAGGACTATCCTCACATTCCGGGTATTGATTTTTCAGGAACAGTAGAACAGAGCTCTGATCCAAAATTTAAAGCTGGAGATAAAGTTATCCTTACTGGCTGGAGGGTGGGTGAAATTTATTATGGTGGCTATTCCCAATACGCGAAAGTAAAAAGTAAATTTTTAGTAAAGACACCCGAGGGAATTTCAAACAAAGATGCCATGGCTTTAGGAACGGCTGGCTTTACAGCACTTCTTTGTGCTTTTGCAATTCAAGCAAGAGAATCTATTTTATTGGGAGATCCCATTAAAGATGTGTTAGTTACCGGAGCAACAGGAGGTGTAGGTAGTGTTGCTGTGATGGCTTTAGCTAAGATGGGTTACAAGGTTACTGGTGTTACAGGAAAAAAAGATAAGGCTGATTTTTTAAAGGGCTTAGGTGCAAGTGAGATGATAGATCGATCTGAAATGGATCAAGAATCTAAACCATTAGAGGCCGCTTTATGGGATGGAGTGGTGGATACAGCAGGAGGAAAAATTTTATCGAAAGCACTTTCTCAAACTAGACCTAATGGAGTTGTTGCTGCATGCGGTTTGGCAAGCAACTACAAATTAGACACTACTGTTATGCCTTTTATTATTAGAGGCGTAAAATTATGGGGTATTGATTCAGTTATGTGCTCTTCCAAAAGAAGAGAATTTGTTTGGTCTCAAGCAAAAGATCTTATTGATTTTAAAATATTACATCAAGCAACAGAAGTGTGGTCATTGGAAGACCTTCTTCAATCATCTTCTAAGATTCTTAAAGGAGAAATATCTGGAAGAGTTGTAGTGGATGTAAATCAGTAACAATGGATTGGGACAAATTAAAAATATTTCATGCGGTAACACAAGCAACCAGCTTTACAAAAGCTGCGGAGGTTCTTCATTTAAGTCAGTCAGCAATTAGCAGACAAATACAATCTTTAGAACATGAGCTTAAATGTACTCTGTTTGAAAGGCATGCAAGAGGATTATCCTTAACAGACAATGGTGAGCTTCTTTATAAAACTGCCAATGAAGTAATATCTAAAATTAAAGATGTGGAATCTGATTTGATGGATCAAAAACATAAACCCACAGGGAAGATTGTAGTCACAACAGTAGTTGGCTTTGGTGGAATCTGGCTTACACCTAGAATTCAAGAGTTTATGGAAAAAAATCCTGATATTGAAGTGGAGTTGATTGTGACTGATCAAGAACTAGATTTAAGTACAAGAGAAGCAGATGTTGCTATTTGGATGAGACAACCAAAGCAACTTAATTATATTCAAAAAAAAGTAATAGATATTAATTACCATATTTACGGTTCTTCGAAATATTTAGAAAAACATGGAGTGCCCAGAATAGGAAAAGAATTAGATAAACATAAATTAATTACTTACGGACGAGGAACACCTTCACCTCTTTCCCAAAAAGAATGGATTTTAAAAGTAGGAACTAAGTCAAAAAGAAAAGCTGTTATGAAAGTGAATAATATTTATTCATTATTATTAGCTGTAGAAAGCGGTGTTGGTCTTGCAGCATTACCAAATTATATGGCAGTAGGAAAGCCAGGGTTAGTGAAAGTACTACCAGAAATAACAGGTCCTAAGTATGAAGCTCATTTTGTTTATCCACAGTCTTTAAAAAATGTTGCTAGAGTTAAAGCTTTTAGAGATTTTATTTTTAGCAAAATTAAACAATGGGAATTTTAGATATTCACCGATTGCATGGATATTAAAAATCATTTAATATAATTAAAAATATGAAACTAATTACTGCCATCATCAAACCAAATAAAGTAGAGAGTGTTAAAAGCGAACTTTCTAAAGTTGGGATTTCAGGAATCACTCTTACTGAGGTAAAGGGTTTTGGGCGTCAAAAAGGTCATAAGGAGGTTTATCGAGGTACAGAAATTGAGGTCTCTTTTTTACCTAAGTCAAAATTGGAAATTGCAGTTAAAGATGAAGAATTAGAAACCGTTATTAAAGTAATAGAGCAGGCTGCAAAAACAGATCAAATAGGAGATGGTAAGATTTTCGTGACCGATTTATCCAAAGTTATTAGAATTCGAACAGGTGAAACTGGCCCTTCCGCTATCTAGATCTAAAAAAAATTCAAAAAATTATTAAAATACAGTAAGCTTCGATTAGAGGAGAAAAATTTGATTACTTTCTTATCGGGTTTGTTAGTAGGTTTTTTAGTGGCACTGCCTGTCGGGGCAATAGCTATAATATGTATCAACCGAACTTTGGAATATGGAAAAATATCAGGATATTTTTCTGGTTTAGGAGCTGCTACAGCGGATCTAATCTATGGGCTTATTGCGATTTATAGCTTAACTGCTATTTCAGGTCAGGCCTTGGTTAATCAACCAGTGCTAAGATTGGCAGGGGGCCTTTGTATTATATTTATTGGAGCTAGAATGATGATAGGAAAAAAATCTTCCTCTGAGACTGTTATAGTAACACATGAGACTAATATAAAAGACTTTATTTCTACTTTTTTAATCACTCTCAGTAATCCCATAACGATGATTGCCTTTGTAGCAGCTCTTTCTAATATTAATTATTTATTTCAAGAAATTAATTTTTTTCATTCAAGCATATTAGTTCTGGGTATTTTTTCAGGGTCCATGTTGTGGTGGGTTATTTTAGTAAACATTAGCTTAAGTTTTAAAAAATATTTAAGCAATTTGTTCGTTAGAAGAATTAATATAATCTCTGGATTAATAATACTTTGCATTGGTCTTTATTTAATTATATCTATCTAACTATAAATGATTTCATTCTTACAAAGCGCTTTTTATTTTATCTTACTAATATCAGTGGTGGTTTTTATCCATGAGTATGGACATTATTATTTTGCAAAGAAATACAAAGTTACAGTAACCGATTTCTCTATTGGGTTTGGAAAAGAACTGTTTGGCTGGTTTGATAAAGATGGGACTAGATGGAAAGTTTGCCTCATTCCACTTGGGGGGTATGTAAAATTTTTTGGAGATAGTAATGCTGCAAGCAAACCCTCAAAACCAAGTGAAGTTAATTCTAAGGACCATCACAAACTATTAGCAAACAAGCCTCTCTATCAAAGAGCCATTATCGTGGCTGCAGGACCGATTGCTAATTTTATATTAGCAATTTTTATTTTTTCCTTAATCTTTATGATTAAGGGAAAGGATAGCTCCATTCCAATCATCCAAGAGGTACAAAAAGACAGTCCAGCTGCATCAGCAGGTCTAAAAGCTGGTGATCAAATTTCTTTTATCAATGGTACAAAAATAGAAAGTATTAATGAGGTGTCAGCATTGATTAATATGCCAGGTGCTGATGATGTAATTCAATTTGAAATTACAAGAAATTCTAAATTATTAAAATTTGAGATTATACCGATTGTTAAATCAGGAGCTGATTCATTGGGAAATAAATCTCAAAGAAAAATGATTGGTATTAAAATTGCACCATTAAATAATAAAATGGACAGACAGCAACTCGGTCCTACTAAGGCCATTTATTATGCTTTTAAAGAAACCTATAAAACTATAACGTTAACGCTAGGTTATTTGGCAAATGTCATTGGAGGTTCTGCAAGTCCAGATCAATTAGGTGGACCTATAAAAATAGCTCAAATTACAGGACAAGTTGCAGACTATGGTTTTTTCCCTTTTTTATCGATTATGGCATATATTTCTATAAGTCTTGGGCTGATTAATTTGTTCCCGATACCTTTATTAGACGGTGGGCATTTGTTTTTTTACTTGATTGAGTTTGCAAGAGGAAAGCCTCTTAGTGAAAAAATACAGGAGTATTTTTATAGATTTGGGTTTTTTATATTGTTTACACTGATGTTTTTTGCCACTTTTAACGATTTAAAAGGACTAGGACTTTTCTAAAAAACCTATATAAAACGCCATTTTTTTTAAGTTATCACCATAGGTTGTGTTTATTTATATTTCAAACACTATATTTTCATTGATTTTAGGGGTTTTTTAATCATAGTAAAAAATTATAACGAATCGAAAGGTCCTAAAATGAACAAAAAACAACTAATAGCTAAAATTTCAGCAAGTATGAATCTTAGCAAGGCCGATGCAGAAAGAACATTTGATGGGATAACAAACATTATTTTAGATGCATTAAAAAATGACGATAATGTTAAAATAGCTGGTTTTGGTACTTATAAAGTAGCAAAAAGAAAAGCTAGACAAGGTAGAAACCCTAGAACAGGTGAAACTATCCAAATCTCAGCATCTCAAAAAGTTAAGTTTTTGCCTGCAAAAGCTTTAAAAGAGATGTTCAACAAATAGTCTAAAGTTAATATTTTTTATTAAAAACAGCTCTAAATTAATTTTTAGGGCTGTTTTTTTTGCCTGTTAGTATCCCTTTTAAATGTATTGATTATATGGACGAAAATTCTATAAATTTAATAACCGAATAAACACAGGAGAATACAAATGTTTTCAAAAGCACTAAACGAGAAATTAGATGAGTACCACTTATTAAAACATCCATTCTATCAAGCATGGAATGAAGGGAAATTAACTAGAGAAATTATCAAGGACTATGCTGAGCAATATTATCAGCATGTAAAAGCATTCCCTCGATATATCAGTGCTACGCATTCACTATGCGAAGATATTGAACAAAGAAAAGTTTTGTTAGAAAATTTAAACGAAGAGGAAGATAGAGAAAACGATCATCCTAAATTGTGGAAAAATTTTGCATTAGCAATGGGCGCCGATTCAAAAGAAATTGAAACTAAACCACAAGAAAAATTTACTTCTGAAATGATTGAAAATTTTTTCAAACAAGCAAGATCTAGTTATGCAGAAGGCTTAGGTTCTTTTTTTACTTACGAAAGACAAGTTCCTGAAATTGCAGAAACAAAAATCCAAGGATTAAAAAAACATTATGGAGTCACTACTGAAGAAGGTTTGATGTTTTTTGAAGTTCACAAAGGTGCTGACGTAGTTCATAGAGAAGAGTGTGAAAAACTTCTTAACGAATTAACTGAAGCAGAACAAAAAAAAGCTGAGAATGCTGCTTTGACTACCGCTAAATTTATGTGGAACTTTTTATCAGGTGTTTCTATTAAACATGGGATTCCTTTAAAAGTAGCCGCTTAAAAAATTTTACATTTATAAATCGGTGTAACTAAATATAGTTGCACCGATTTTTTATTACAAGCATGATTAAGAAACCAACAACAAAACCAAAGAACCCAAACTTCTCTTCAGGACCCTGTGCAAAACGTCCAGGATGGGATATTAAAAATTTAAAAACAGATTCTTTGGGAAGATCACATAGAGCAAAGCTTCCTAAACAGAGATTGGCAGAAGTAATTAATCTTAGCAAAGAACTTTTAAACATACCTAGCGATTACAAGGTGGGAATTATAGCTGGTTCTGATACAGGAGCAATTGAAGCTGCTATGTGGTCCTTACTTGGAAAAACAGGAGTGGAGGTTTTAGCGTGGGAGAGTTTTGGAAGTGATTGGGTAAAGGATATTAAAGAACAGCTTAAAATTAAAAATCTAACTATTCACCAATCGGACTACGGAGATTTACCAGACTTTCAAAAAATTAATTTTGATAATGATATTGTTTTTAATTGGAATGGAACTACTTCTGGGGTTTGTTTGCCAAACGCAGATTGGATAACTGATAATAGAAAAGGTTTAACTATTTGTGATGCTACATCTGCGGTCTTTGCCATGGAAATGGATTGGCATAAATTAGATGTAATAACTTGGTCTTGGCAAAAGGTTTTGGGCGGAGAGGCTGCTCATGGAATGATAGCTTTATCTCCAAAATCCCTAGAGCGATTATCTGAGTATCAACCTACTTGGCCTATTCCTAAAATATTTAGATTAGCAAACAATAAAAAAGTAATTGAAGGCATTTTTAAAGGAGAAACGATTAATACTCCTTCGATGCTTTGTGTAGAAGATGCGATTGATGCTTTAAATTGGATCCAATCTATTGGAGGAAGCAAAGGCTCTATTGGTAAGTCACAATCAAATTTGCAAGTAGTTAAAACATGGATTGAATCAAAGGACTGGATTGATTTTTTAGCAAAAGATTCTTCAACTCTTTCTTCAACAAGCATTTGTTTAAAAATTACAGATCCTTGGTTCTTGGGATTGTCAGCAGATCAACAACAATTAAAAATAAAAGAAATAAATAGTCTTTTGGATAAAGAGCAAGTTGCCTTTGATATTAATGCATATCGAACAGCGCCACCTGGATTTAGAATATGGGGAGGTGCTACGGTAGAATCTTTTGATATTGAGACCTTATTGCCATGGATTGAATGGGGTTACCAAAGTATAAAAGAATAAAATGTTTAAAGTTTTAATAGCAGATAAATTGAGTGAGGAAGCAGTCAGAATTTTTACTGACAACGGTATCGAAGCCATTGTTAAAAATGGCCTAGATGAAGCTGCTCTCATTGAAGAGCTACAAGATTATGACGGATTGGTAGTACGTTCAGCCACGAAAGCTACTAAAAAAGTAATTGAGTCTTGTAAAAAATTAAAAGTAATTGGTAGAGCAGGTATTGGAGTTGATAATATTGATTTAGAAGCTGCCACTAACAATGGTAAAGTAGTCATGAACACGCCATTTGGTAATTCTATTACTACTGCGGAACACGCTATTACTTTGCTTTTGTCTACTGCTAGGCAAATTCCTTTTGCCAGTCAAACAACCCATGAAGGAAAATGGGAAAAATCTTCTATCAAAGGAATTGAAGTTACAGGAAAATATTTAGGAGTAATCGGATGTGGAAACATAGGATCTATTGTTGCTCAACGTGCTTTAGGTTTGCAGTTTAAAGTATTGGCATTTGACCCTTTTTTACAAGATAAGAAAGCAGAAGAGTTGGGTGTAGAAAAAGTATCCTTAGATGATTTGTTTAAACGATCCGATTTTATTACTTTGCACACTCCTCTTACAGAAAAAACAAAAAATATAATTGGCAAAGAATCTTTTTCTAAAATGAAAAAAGGCGTTCGAATTGTGAATTGTGCAAGAGGGGGATTGGTAGATGAAGATGCTTTGAAGGAAAATTTAGAATCGGGCCATGTTGCTAGTGCTGCTTTAGATGTGTTTGTAAATGAGCCCCCCAAAGACAGCTCTTTGCTTGGAACTAAAAATCTTATTTTAACACCTCATTTGGGAGCCTCCACTACAGAAGCCCAAGAAAAAGTTGCTTTACAAATTGCAGAACAAATAAGTGATTATTTAAAAACAGGCGCTATTATGAATGCCGTAAACACTTTCTCTTTAACTGCAAAAGAATACACCTCCGTAAAGCCTTATCTGTCACTGTGTTCACAGCTAGGAGGGTTTGCAGGACAGTTAACAGAGAATGCTGTTAAGTCTATTCAAGTAGAATTTGAAGGGCAGGCATCTGAAATTAACACTCAACCACTTTTGCAGACTATTATTTATGCGTTACTGAAACCGACAATGGATAATATTAATGTTATAAATTCTATTTTAGTTGCAAAGAGTAAATCTATTGAAATCTCAGAAGTGAAGCATCAAAAACAATCTGAATATCAAACATGTATTAAGCTAACAGTAATTACAGACAAGCAAAGCAGGTCTGTTTCAGGAACTTTGTTTGCTGGCAAGCCTAGAATTGTAGAAATAAAAGGGATAGAGATTGATGCAGGACTTTCAGCCCACAACTTATATATTAGCAATGAAGACAAACCTGGGTTTATTCGTGATTTATCTAAAGTGTTAGCAGATAACAAAATTAATATTGGAACTTTTAATCTAGGAAGGAAGAACTCCGGTGGAGAGGCTGTAGCGCTTGTTTCAACAGATAGCAAAATTGAAGAAGCAGTAATAGAAAGTATTAAAAAAATTCCATTGGTTATTCAGGCTAAATATTTAAGTTTTGATGAACAATAAAGACCAAGTCGTTACACTCGTACATTCCCATTCTCTTGCTAAAGAAGATTTATCTAAGTATTTTCAAAACACTCTTTCTCTTAAAATCAATAAAGAAATTAAGCTCTCCGATTGTGCGTATGATTTTTATTTAGAATCTATAACCCCAGAGCAAAATCAAGAGTTAAGAAAAAAATGTTATCTAGAAAAGATAGATATTTGCATTCAGTTCTTAACTAGTAGAGAAAAAAAAATATTACTCTCAGATATGGATGCTACTATTATTGAAAATGAAACTCTGGATGATCTAGTTAAAATTAGTGGCGTAGAAGCTAACATTGATGAGACTAGCAAGTTAGCAATGGAGGGTAAAATTGATATTAAAACCACTTTAAGTACTAGAGTTAATTATTTAAAAGGAAAGCCCAAATCATTGATTGATCAAGCGTTAGAAAGAATTAAATTTCATTCTGGTGCTAAAGTATTAGTCAAAACTCTTAATCAAAAAGGATATATTACTAGTTTAGTAACAGGAGGTTTTGCTCCCATTTCCACTTTTGTAGGAAAAAAATTGGGATTTCAAAATGTTATTAGCAATGAATTTGAATTTAAAGATGATTGTTTTACTGGAGAATATGTACCAATCACCGCAGGAAATAATTCAAAATTAAATTATTTAAATAAATTAATTAAAGAAAAAAATATTTCTGAATCTAAAGTAGTTGCAATTGGAGATGGAGCTAATGATTTAGGAATGTTAACAAATGCTGGCTTAGGAGTGGGTTATCATGCGCACCAAATTGTAAGAGACCAAGTAGATAACCAAGTCTTTTTTAATAATCTTGAGACGATCTTGTATTATTTAGGTATTGAACAAAAAGAATTTAACCTTGGTTAATTGGTAATAGTTTCCCAGTTTAAAAATTGATAAGTTGTTAGAAAATATTTTATGAAAATAAAAACTATCAAATCTTTAGTTGATGAGGCTATGCAGGTAGTCACTACAATTGAGCCCAAAGAGGCTAAGACCTTATTAGAATTGGATAATCATTTATTAATTGACATAAGAGATATTAGAGAATTATGGAAATCAGGAACCATTAAAGGAGCCAGACACATACCTAGAGGTATGTTGGAATTTTGGCTAGATCCTGAAAGTCCCTATTTTAAGTCTGAGTTAAAAGTCGAGATGGTAAAAATTTTATTTTGTGCTTCCAATTGGAGAAGTGCACTTGCATCGAAAGCTCTCATGGAAATGGGTTTTACTAATGTAATGCACATACAGGGTGGTTTTCAATCACTAGTAGATGCTGGGTTTTCTGTTCAAAAAGTAGAACCAAAATAGCAGCTATAAGTCGAGTGCATAAAAGATATGCACATTTAACATAACTACTCCTCCTCCAACATTCTATTTTACCTTTAATGAGCAATGCAAATACAGCATGGATACTAACATCAACAGCTTTAGTGCTGTTTATGACTTTACCAGGTCTTGCTTTGTTTTATGCAGGTCTGGTTAGATCTAAAAATACCATTTCAGTGCTAGCGCAGTGTTTGGTAATAGCGGTCATAGCGTCAGTTGTTTGGTTTGTGGTTGGCTATTCGCTATCCTTTAGTGGAGATGGTTCTTTCATTGGAAATTTAGATAAAATTTTTTTAAAAACAGTTAGTCTAAAAAGCTTATCTGGTGATATTCCAGAAACTGTTTTTGTGATGTTTCAAATGACTTTTGCAATTATTACTCCAGCTTTAATTGTGGGAGCGTTTGTCGAAAGAATTAAATTTTCCGCAGTTGTTTTATTTACGGTTCTTTGGCTAATATTGGTATACGCACCTGCAACCCATTGGGTTTGGGGTGGTGGATGGTTAGCAAAAATGGGTGTGTTTGATTTTGCAGGTGGGTTAGTGGTTCATACTACCGCTGGAGTGTCTGCTTTAGTTATTGCATATTCTTTAGGATCTCGAAAAGATTTTCCCAAAAATTTCAATCCTCCTCACAGCCCCGTATTAGCTATGATTGGAGCTTGTATGCTTTGGGTTGGTTGGTTTGGATTTAATGCAGGATCTGCTTTAGCTGCCAACGAAAGCGCTGGGATGGCAATGCTAGTGACACATATTTCTGCAGCTACGGCAACTATAACTTGGATGTTTATTGATTGGATAAAAAATGGAAAACCAGGGTTAGTAGGAATGATTACCGGAATGATTGCGGGACTTGCAACTATTACACCAGCATCTGGATTCGTTGGACCCATGGGTGCAATTATTTTAGGAATTTTAGCTGGAAGCATTTGTTATTATTGTGTTGGGTTTGTTAAATTCAAACTTCAAATTGATGACTCTTTAGATGTGTTTGCAGTTCACGGTGTGGGTGGAATATTAGGAACATTGCTAGCAGGAATTTTAGCTACAGATTTTTTTGGAGGACTAGGTTTAGAAAAATCTGCTGCAGAACAAACTATGATACAAGCAATTGGAATATTATCCGTAGCTCTTTTATCATTTGTTGGAACTGTCATAATTGTAAAAATTATTAAACTGACAACTGGATTAAGAGTTCCAGAGGATGAAGAAATAGGAGAAGGACTTGACTTTGGAAGTCATGGTGAGAGCAGCTACAACCTTTAATTGTAAATAATTTTTTTACCTCAATTTACCCTCGAAAACAAAAGCTCAATTTTTATTTTTCAATTTGACAGTAAATTTTTTTTATTATTAAATAATAGATGATAGAAACTTCAGGAGGAACAAAAATGAGCAAACAATCAACTACAAGTATTTCAAAAACACTAGACACTTCGCACTTAAAGGTAAGCTTTCCATTTAAAGAAAAATATGGAAATTTTATTAATGGAAAATTTGAAAATCCAAAATCTGGAAAGTATTTTGATAATACGTCTCCAATTACCAATGAAGTAATATGTAAAATTCCAAGATCCAATCAAGAAGATGTTGATTTTGCTTTGGATGCTGCTCACGCTGCATTTCCTTCCTGGGGAGTTACCTCAATTACAGAAAGATCTAATATTTTACTTAAAATTGCGGATGTAATTGAAAAAAATTTAAATGTATTGGCCGTTGCAGAATGCTTAGATAACGGAAAGCCTATTAGAGAATGTATGGCTGCTGACTTGCCTTTAGTTGTGGATCACTGGAGATATTTTGCTGGGGTTATCAGAGCTGAAGAGGGGTCTGTTTCAGAAATAAGTAATAGTGAATATTCTTATCATATTCCTGAACCGCTTGGTGTTGTTGGTCAAATCATTCCTTGGAATTTCCCTTTGTTAATGGCTACTTGGAAGCTTGCACCAGCATTAGCAGCTGGAAACTGTGTGGTAATTAAACCAGCTGAACAAACTCCTGCATCAATATTAGTTTTAATGGAACTTATTGGAGATTTGCTTCCCCCTGGAGTTCTTAATGTAGTCAGTGGCTTTGGACTTGAGGCAGGAAAACCCTTGGCGTCATCGAAAAGAATTAAAAAGATTGCTTTTACAGGTGAAACGACAACTGGTCGATTAATTATGCAGTACGCATCGCAAAATTTAATTCCAATCACTTTAGAGTTGGGTGGAAAGTCTCCAAACGTATTCTTTGAGGATGTTATGGATGAAGACGATGATTTTTTTGATAAATGCTTAGAAGGCTTTACAATGTTCGCATTGAATCAGGGAGAAGTATGTACCTGTCCAAGTAGAGTTTTAGTACAGGAGTCAATCTATGAAAAGTTTATAAAGAGAGCCATAGAAAGAACAAAAGCTGTTAAGCAAGACAATCCTCTAAAAATGGAAACTATGATTGGAGCACAAGCATCCGTAGAGCAGATGGAAAAAATAAAATCTTATCTAGATCTAGGTAAGAAAGAAGGTGCTAAAGTTCTATGTGGAGGAGGTGTTGCAAAATTAAATAGTGGTCTAGAAAAAGGAAATTATATTCAACCAACTATTTTTGAAGGTAATAATTCAATGAGAGTATTTCAGGAAGAGATTTTTGGTCCCGTTGTATCTGTCACCACATTTAAAGATGAAGCAGAAGCTTTGAGTATAGCAAATGATACTCTTTATGGTTTGGGTGCAGGAGTTTGGACTCGAAACGGAAACATCGCATACAGAATGGGAAGAGGTATTCAGGCCGGAAGAGTATGGACCAACTGTTATCATGCTTACCCAGCCCATGCTGCTTTTGGAGGTTATAAACAGTCTGGTATTGGACGAGAAACTCACAAAATGATGTTAAATCATTATAGGCAAGTTAAGAATTTGCACGTATCCTATAGTGAAAAAAAATTAGGATTCTTTTAAACAATTTATTATAATGGCCTATAATTAATTATAGGCCATATAAAAATGAAAGTTTCTGCAACTAGCTCTGCACTTCAGTTAATCCAAGAACTAAAAAAAGAACATGGGAATGATCTTTTGTTTCACCAATCAGGTGGTTGCTGTGATGGTAGTGCCCCTATGTGTTACCCTTCTAAAGAATATCTGATAGGAGACCAAGATGTTTTGTTAGGAGAGATTGGCGGGATACCTTTTTATATTAGTGAAACTCAACATGAGGCATGGAAAAATACAGATTTAATTATTGATTGCATTAAAGGAATGGGTGGAATGTTTTCATTAGACAATGGAACTGGAAAAAGATTTTTAACCAGATCTGAAATGTGCGCAGTTAAAAAATAATTATTTTTTTGATTCTCTAAAAACAAACTCTAGTCTGTCCTGACCCCAAAACATCTTTCCATTCACAACGAATGTAGGAGCTCCAAAAATACCTTTTTTAAAGGCGGCATCAGTTCTATTTTTTAGTTCATCTTTTATTTTTGGGTCTGATAACTTTTGTATAAAATCACTATAATTAATATCCATATTTTTTAAAAATTTTTCAAAAATCTTTTCATCATTCAAGTTTAAAGAATCTACCCACGCTGCAATAAAGAATTTATCAATATAATTTTGAAAATAATCATTTTGGCCAGCTACAATAGCGCCACGCATAATTTGAATAGTCTTAATAGGAAAATATCTATTAAATTGATATTTAATTTTATATTTATCTGCAAATAATTTTAAATCTTTGATCAAATACTTTCCTCTCAAGGGATTAAGACCAGGAGCTGTGATATCAGCAAGCCTATGCAGGCCTCCAAGAAAAATAGGCATGTAGTTTATCTTGTCACCAGTTTCTTTTTCATATTTTCTTATTTGGGTGTGAGCCAGATAGGAGTAGGGACTGCTAATATCAAAGTAAAAATCAATTTTTTTATTAGCCATTAGTCATGAATCCTAATTTTTTGAATAATGATTAGTCTAACAAACAAATACAAAAATAAGCCTAACGGTCCAGTAAAGTAGGTTAAAATCAAAGGCAAGGCAATTACGTACTTGTGAATCCCATTTCGTAATGCATCTTTTGCAATCCATGTTCCTACAAAAATACTAATGGTTAAAAAATGTATCCAAAAAGTTAACAAAAACAGTTTGTTGTCCACCAAGGAAGAGAGTTGATCTATTCCAAGATATAAAGAAAAATTATTGAGAGCAATACTTGCTGCTTCTTCAGCAAATATTCCACCATTATAAAACTGTTGATACAAAAGGTACCCATACGTACAGGCAAGAATAGATGGAAGCGCGATAGTGTTAATTATAATATTCGTAAATTTAGAATTGGGAGCGACTAACAGCATTACCCATAAAGGGATAACTGCATAATTTGACACAAGATAAATTGTTTCTAAAGTAAAAAAATCTTTGATAGTTTCCATGTTATGATAGGTAAATATTATATATGAATTATCACAAATCTAGCAAGAAAAGTTATGAAACAGACGAAGAAATTAAAGAGCTTGCACTGAATTATTTAGACAAATACCAACCTTCCAAAAAAGACTTGCGATTATATTTGTTTAGAAAAGTTCTTTCAGATGATCAGGGTAGCGCTAATAAATCCATTATTTTAGAACAAATTGATAAAGTTATTAATAATTTAGAACATTTGGGTCTCATAAATGATGATCTTTATTCAGAAATGAAATCTAAAAACTTCTTAAAGAGAGGATATTCCCTTAATAAAATAAAAATGACCTTATCTCAAAAGGGAATTGATAGTGAGTTGTTAAAAAGAACTATTGAGAATATTAAAAATGATAATGAGGATCCTGATTTTTATTCCGCAATTAAAATATGCAAAAGAAGAAGGATAGGGCCTTATCGTCCAGATGCAAATAAAGAAATGTTTTTGAAAAAAGACATTGGTGTTCTGGCTCGAGCTGGTTTTTCTTATGAGACTTCAATGGAAGTTTTAAATATAGATAAAAAAGAATTAAAAATTTTAGAAAAAAAATTATAGTTTTTTATTTTTTTTATTTTTCTTTTCTTCTTCTACTAAATAATCCACATATCTCTTTAATTTTTGACGAACAAAGCTAAAAAGCAAAATTCCAAAGATAGACACCGATACGATAATGATAAGAACTTTTTGTATCATAATTAAATATTTTTACTTCTCCTAACAAGTAAAGAGGGGTTATAAAAACGAGGTTTTCCATAAACAATGGTTTTATGCTGATGGGTTGAAACAACTGCACCGGCATGTTCTGCCAACGCATGACCTGCTGCTATATCCCACTCTTTAGCTCGAGGTCTAGCAGCGTAAATATCAAATTCTCCAGAAGCAATTAAACAAAATTTGTAAGAACTGCGAACATCTAAAAAAGAAGTAGCTTTATGCTTTGTTAATATTTTTTTGATTATCTTAGAAGGGTTTGAAGAGTTCACCAAAGCAGATACAGAGTTCTTTTTTATTATATTGCATTGTAGTTTAATCTTTTTTTTATTTTTAATTTCATAAGCATGCCCTTTGCCATAGGAATAAAATAATCTTTTCTTTTTAGGTGCAAATACAATTCCTATAACTGGTTTCTTATTTACGATTAACGCTACATTTAAAGTGTATTCATCTTTATTTTTTATGTAAGAGCTCGTTCCATCAATAGGATCAATTAGCCAAAAGGTCGTTCGTGAACCTACCTTGTTAGTTCCAATGGTCTCTTCAGAGACAATTTCAATATCCGGAGTAATTGATCTAATGGCATCCTGTAAAATTTTGTCTACTGCAAGATCTCCATTGGAAACAGGAGTTTGATCCGATTTGGTAAATATTTTTAATTTTTTTCCAGATAGTTCAATGGATTTTTTTCCTGCCTTGATAAAGAAAGGTAATAGTTTTTTTACGATAGAGGGGTAGTTCTTTTTACTCAGTTTTTTCATTATATTTTTCTAGCACAATTTCATTGGCATTGATGGTTTTTTTACCAGCATTAGTAAAATTTACAGTCACAATATTGTTAATAATAGACTGGACTTGACCTATACCCCAGTCACTATTATTTGGGTTAACTACATAATCGCCTGGATCAAAATCAAAAAACATTTTCTAAATATTGTTAATTTATAATAATTAAGTGATATATATCATTTATGCCTTTAGCAACTCACACAAATACAAACTCAATTAATTCCTTGGGATTTGCAAAAGCACCTGAAGAGACGAAGGTAGTAGTAGCAATGTCAGGAGGGGTAGACTCTTCTACGGTTGCTGGTTTGTTAAAAGAACAAAACTATCACGTCATTGGTATTACTTTACAATTGTATGATTATGGAAAAATTGGAAAAACTTCTGGAACATGTTGTGCTGGAAAAGATATTTATGATGCCAAAAGGGTCAGTGAACAATTAAATATTGAGCATCATGTATTTAATTATGAAAGTTTGTTTAAGGAAGAGGTTATTGAGAAATTTGCAGATAGCTATCTGAAAGGAGAAACTCCCATTCCCTGTGTTAGTTGCAATCAAACCGTAAAGTTTAGAGATTTATTTAAATCAGCAAAAGAATTGGGAGCAGACGCTTTAGTAACAGGTCATTATGTAAAACGTCTTGGCAATTTAAGCCAATCTAAAATGTATCAACCTGTAGATATCAATAGAGACCAGAGTTATTTTTTATTTTCTACTACTCAAGAACAATTAGATTATTTGCGCTTTCCTTTGGCAGATCTTCCTAAGCAAGAAACACGAAATCTTGCCAAAAAAATGAATTTATCAATTGCCGATAAACCAGATAGCCAAGATATTTGTTTTGTTCCTAATGGCAATTACAAATCTGTAATTGAAAAGTTAAGACCCGAATCGTATGATCCTGGCAATATAGTTGACTTGAAAGGAAAAGTTTTAGGAAAGCACAATGGAATTATTAATTTTACTATTGGGCAAAGAAAAGGAATTAAAGTAGGTGGACAAGAAGAAGCAATCTTTGTAATTAAAATTAATCCTGAAACTAAAGAAGTGATAGTAGGCTCTAGACAGGATTTAAATATTACAAAGATTCAGGTAAAAGAAATAAATTTTCTCTGCGATCCCAAAGAGCTCGAGGGAGATTTTTTTATTAAAGTAAGATCTACTGGAAGATTATTGCCATGCCAAGTGAGCGACAGCGCAACATCAGTGACTTTGCAATCAGGAGAGTCGGGAGTTTCTCCAGGTCAAGCATGTGTATTTTATAAAAAAGACGATAAGGGAATGAGGGTGTATGGCGGCGGATGGATTGTCTCCACCTCTTAAACAAAGAATACTGAAAAGAAAAAAAACTACTTTTTCTTAGCTTTTCTTTTTGCTCTTCTTCTTTTGGAGCCCACTTTTCTTCGGCCTCTATGTTTTTTTGGATATCCCATATAATGCAACCCTTTTAGATTAAAAAAAAATATTGTCACTAAAAATTATTAGTATCAGGGGTTGTATTGAAAGAATTTTTGTAGTTTAATTAAGAATTATAAAGGGGATCAATGTCATCAATTAAAGAGCACTTTCATTATAAAAATCAGGAAAATCTATATAATAATACACGCTCTTTATATCCCTCAAAGACAATTTTTAAAAAAGCTAATATTTTTGAACTAATGGCGGAAGCCAACCTAGAGAAAAAAAATAAAAAAAAATCTAGCCTAAAATATTTAAGTATTTTTGCTGGTGCTGCAGCTTCCGTAGTATTATTTTATTCTTTATATTAAATTAATCTTCCATGATCAGCATTGAATTGACTGTGGCATTAATTACATTTTATTTTGTAATGTTTGTTACCCCTGGGCCCAACAATATAATGCTCACTACTTCTGGAATTAAATATGGATTTAAAAAAACCATTCCGCATATTCTAGGAATTCCATTAGGACATTTTTTTCAAATTTTTTTAGTTTCTTTAGGACTGGGAACTTTATTTCAAACTTACCCTCTTATTCAGCAAACTTTAAAAATAGCAGGCTGTCTCTATCTATTTTTTTTAGCTTACAAAATGTTTGGATCTCTAAATATAAAAAAAAAAATAAAAGAAACGGGAAGACCATTAAAGTTCTATGAAGCCTCTCTATTTCAAATTCTTAATCCTAAAGCTTGGGTAGTAGCAATTACGGCGGTTAGTGTTTTTTTTCCAAAAGACGAAAATTTTATTACAGGTATCTTTTATCTTGCATCTATTGCTCCCATTGTTTGTTTGCCCTCTATTAGCATATGGGCATTGTTTGGAAGTGGTATTCGATCTTTTGTGTCTAACCCAAGAGTAAAGCAAATCATTGAAATCATCATGGCCCTTTTATTATTAGCTACAGGAGTCATGATTTTGATCTAATTAGCTTAATAAACGAATCATTATCTTTAATTGATTGACTTACCCTTTGTTCACTATATCTAACAGCCATTAATATTATTTTATAAAAACCCCTATGCAAAATTTTCAAGAACTGAATTTAAATAAGAACCTTAATGCTTCTTTAGTTAAAATGAAGTTTGATTCGCCTACACCCATTCAAATAAAATCAATTCCAATTATTTTAGAGCAAAAAGACATATTAGCATCTGCACAAACAGGTACTGGTAAAACAGCAGCATTTTGTATTCCCATGATCGAGATGATTGCTACCAAAAAAATCAATAGAGCAATTATCTTAGTTCCTACTCGAGAGCTGGCCAAGCAAGTTAACGATGTTATCGAAAAATTATTATTTCAACAGAGTGTTATTAAAAGTGTTTGTTTAGTAGGCGGAGAGCCCATGAATAAACAATTAAGAAGATTAAAAACTAAACCACAAATCGTAGTGGGAACTCCAGGCAGAGTGAATGACCATTTAAAAAGAAAATCCTTACTATTAAACAAGGTGGATCTTTTAATTTTAGATGAGATGGATCGAATGTTAGACATGGGTTTTAGCATCCAAATTGATGAGATCATTAAATTTTTACCAAAACAAAAACAAACTTTAATGTTTTCAGCAACGATTGCACCTTCTATAGAAAGACTATCTAAAAAATATTTAAACAATGCAGAGCGAGTAAGTGTTGCTGCAGCCAATGCTACATTGATTACTATTAAGCAAGAGGTCATTAACTTAAGACAAGAAGATAAATATAATACTTTAGTTGAGCAAGTAAAAACCAAACACGGATCTACGCTAGTGTTTGTGAAGACCAAACATAATGCAAAAAAATTAGCAAAAAATTTAGAAAAAGAAGGATTTGAATCAGATTCTTTACACGGAAATTTAAGACAAAATAAAAGAAACCAAGTTATTGCTAAATTTAGAGCAAATAAAATTCATGTCTTAGTAGCAACAGATATTGCTGCAAGAGGATTAGACATTCCTCATATTGAGCATGTAGTAAATTTTGATTTGCCTCAACAAGCAGAAGATTTTATTCATCGTATGGGCAGAACAGGAAGAGCAGGTGCTAGTGGTACTGCTTGGAGTTTTGTAACACCAAGTGATAAAAGAAAATGGCACGAAATTGAAAAGATTTTAAACCCTGGATTAAAAAGCTCATCCGTCTCAAAACGATCAGGTGGACGTAGAGATGATTATAGTAAGAAGAGACCTTTTAAAAGAGGTGGGCCTAGGGACGGGTTTCGTTCTGATAAAGGTGGAAAATCTAGTTTTCGTGATAAGAAAAAAGCTAGCTTTAGAAGGGACGATAAAAAAGAAACTAGCTTTAAAAAAAGTGATAAAAAAGATTTCTCAAGCAGAAAACCAGCTGAATTTAGGTCTGAAGGAAAAAAATCAAAACCAAAAAATGCAGGTTATGGAAGAAAGACCCCTTCTAGCGATAGACCTAAAAGAGGAAATGGTTTTGGCAATAGAGAAGATAGAGCACCTTCTTTTAAATCCAGATCGAATAGTAAAGAAGGTTTTGCAGAAAAAGGTAAATCAGACTTTTATGAGAAACGAAAAAAAGGCAGTGGTTTTCACGATAGAAAGAAAGCTAGCTTTGAAAAATCAGAAGGTAAATTTGCTGGAGAAAAAAAAAATCCTTTTGACAGAAAATTAAAGGGTGGAAAATCCTTCGGTTCTCGCAAAAAAAGTGGGTTTAAACCCGGTGGTAAAAAACCCTTCAAAAAAAAATTTTAGTCTCACTTTAAATTATTAATAATATATTATATACCTACGATACTTTTTGGCGGGGTAGCTCAGGTGGTTAGAGCGCAGCACTCATAACGCTGAGGTCGGCAGTTCAAGTCTGCCTCCCGCTACCAAACAAAATCAATAGCCTTCGATTTCCTTGTGTTTTCACTTATTAGTTCTAGACACTATTTCCCTGAATCTATCAAAAAGAAAAAATTCATCAATCTATTTGTGACACCAGTGTGACAGGTGTGTTGCAAGAAAATTTACTATTTTTTTCTTCAATTTAAAGTAATTTTATGTTGAAATACAATGTGTTTAAAAATTTTATTCTAACAATTTTAATCTTAAGTTTGTCCTACGGTAATGCCAATTCTTTTAGTCATGATAAATTAAAAAAAGGTCTAAAAAAAATAGAGAAAGGAATAAATAAAGAATTAAACAAAAGTTCAAAATCTAAAAATTCTGAAAGCGCTAGTTCAAAAGAAGTAAAAAGTTCTGATTGCGGCAAAAATAAAAAAATAATTTACTACAAAAATACAGATAAATACTTAAGAGCTATTGGTCCAGAGAAATTAAAATCTAAAAAAGCTATATTTTCAAATTTTAGTTTTGTATCACAAACACCTGGTAAAAATTATGTGGTAGAATATGTCTTTGACCCAAATGGAAAAGTTACTACAACAAATTTGGAAAGTTGCAAAGTTGTAAATTATACATGGAGCTTTAAAGGAAGGGGGGGAGAAGATGGTGACATAAAAGTGTATTTAGGCAATGAAAAAGGAAACGATTTAGAAATGGTGATTGGATTAAGCAATTCAAGATATTACAAAAACAAAATTCGTTTTCATAGAAAAGGACAAATTACAAATTGCTATAACTATCAAAATCCACAATGTAATCAATTCATCGCTGAAACAAGTCTTGTGGGTTTTAGAGATTTAAAAAATAACAAATCGTATTCAGATTTAAAAAATGACTACTTGACAAAAGTGGCTTCTATAAAGAAAAAAAAAGAACAAGAGAGACTTGAAAAACAAAAACAAATGGAAGCAAAAGCCAAAGCAAGAGAAGAGAGTGAAAGGGCGTATAGAGAAAAACAAGAAAGAGAGCAACGAGAAAGAGAAGAGAGAGCAAAAAAGCAAAGAGAGTATAACAATTCTCCAGAAGGAATTTTATTATCAAGTTATCAGAACTATATGCTTATAAAAGGTTTTTATGAAACTAGAAAACAATACAAAATCAAATATGTTAATTCTCAACAATTTTCTACAGCAAAATCACAAATAAAGGCAATTGAAAATACAATTACAAAAAAAAATAAAGTGGATAGTGATAAAGTTTGGAGTAAAGCCTCAGAGTGGTATAAAAAAAATTGGGCTTCAACGATGGAGCTTTATAAATCTACAGGGACTTACACTCAAAAAGCAGCAGGAACTGTAAAACTATACTTAATGTCATTAAACAGTACATATAATAAAATTGTAAAAGGTGGAGCATCTGCACCTAAAAAAGACTTCTAAAATTTAATTGAATAATGGATATCTGGGATAACGAAAGGTCTTTTTCAGAAGGCTCTTATTCAGGCCAGGCTTTATCTAGCGTTGAAGATTTTAAAAATTTATAAAAGTCTAAATGAACTTAAAAAAGCATAAGCCGCACTTAGAATTAAAATAATTGTTAAAGAGTTTATTCAACTACAAGTAAGCAATTGAATAGTGTAAAATCAAATTTTTACTGCTTCTTCACTCGATTATTAATTTGTATTAATAGAAGGATTTTTTTCATATAATTTTCTTATGGAATTTATAGTTATTATGATTGTAGCTGTAGTTACAGCAAATAGCATATCCGATGGATCTTCAACAATTCAAGAAAGCAAAGAATTAAAAAAAATTGAGCAAGTTGTTAAACCAGAAGCAGCCAAACAAGAAATAGCAAGACAAGAAGCATCCAAACAAGAAGCGGCAAGACAAGAAGCAGCCAAACAAGAAATAGCAAGACAAGAAGCATCCAAACAAGAAGCGGCCAAACAAGAAATATCCAAACAAGAAGCGGCTAAACAAGAAATAGCCAAACAAGAAGCGGCCAAACAAGAAGTAGCCAAACAAGAAATAGCCAAACAAGAAATAGTTAAGCAAGAAAAAATTAATCAATCTACTATAAATTCAGATAGTCTGATTGAAAAAGCAGTGAACTACTTTTCTCAATATTATTTAATTGGTCTTATTCTAGCTGCGATTGCTTACATTTATTTTAGAACAAGAAAGAAAATAACTTTAAAAGAAATTTTGGCTAGAAAGGAATTTAACGAAAAGCAGCAAGAGCAAATAACAGAAGAAATCAAACCTGAACCCTCAGTACAACCAACAATTACAGAGGAATTTAAACCTGAACCCTCAGCAGAACCAACAACTGCAGAAGAGGTTAAGTCTGATTTCCAATCACCAGAATCATCCGAAGAAGAAGAAAAGAAATAAATATTTTAGGTAGCGTTCATATCTTGGCCACAACACATAGGAGATTTAATTTTTCCTTGGCATTTGGGGCATTTAGATATTTGAATTTTTGTTCCATTATTATCTAAACTGTCATTAATAAGTGGCTCATTACTGCAATTAGCGCATGTTGCATTAACTGCCATATTACATTTTGAGCATGTATATGTAGCTGTCATAGTCTCTCCATTTGTTTAAATAATTTTTTTAATTATTTAATTTCTTCTAAATTATTATTATATTTTTGAGTGAAATGCCCAAGCACCCTACCTTTATGTGGACCATCCTTTACCACATAGCCTGAAGTACCGTTTCCATTTATAGAAACTTCTTTCCTAGCTTTAAACAAAGCACTCGCCTTTTCTTTAGAAGCTTTTTCTTTTCCGTACGTTTCGATTAGTTTTGTATGTCTTTTGTCAGTCATTACACCCTCCTCTTCTTAAGTTAGGTGCGTTCCTTCGCTTTCGCTACTTCCGTCTTTTAAAAAAAGATGAACGTTAAGAATATGTTACTCATATTCAATCTTTTTCACAAGAGATAAAAATCATTAGAAAATACCTCTTTTTTTGTAGAAGAAAGTTAAATATTAGCGTGGTTTTAAGGGGTTACCCAATGAGCTTTGGAGTCGTTGTCACTCAATTCAATCTTGGCTCTTCTATGACCTTTCGATGCTAAATACAGCCATTCAAAAGAATGAATTTTGTTTTCTATTATAGAAAAATTTTCATACCCAGCCTCACTTTCTTCTTTCGGAACATTTTTTCCAACATATTGCGCTGGTATTCCAGAAGTTGGATCTTCGCTTGTTGTTCCTGGGGCATTGGTTGCTAAATAGCATTTTCTGCTAATTACTTGAGTTCTCTCCCAAACCTCTTTGGTCAGATCATCTTTATAATGAATAGTGGCAGTACCTGCGGCTCTCACCTGAATTTTTCTCTCTTTATTATAAAAAAGAAAATAGATTTGATTGTTATTTTTAATAAATTTTATTTTGTCCGATCTAATATCTGTATGAAATCTTAATATATTTTTATCTTTAAAAGCTCCGCGCAATACTACAATCCTAGCATCGGGACCTTGTTTTGAATTAAGAACAACGACAGGAAGTCTAAAGTCTTCATTTCTATCTGTTACACCTTTAGAAAGTAGATTCCATATTTCATCAAGGATTAGATTCTTGTTGTTATAAAATTCAGGATCTTCTTTGCTCATATTATTTTTTTTTTGGTAATAAAGTGATTAAGCTAGAAGTATCAAAGCGGTTTCCACCATTTTTCTGCACATCTGCATAATATTTATCTATGACTTCAGTGATAGGAAGGGTAGAGCCATTGCTCTTTGCCTCTTCCATAGCAATGGATAAATCTTTTCTCATCCAATCGACAGCAAAACCATAATCAAACTTATCTGTGATCATTGTTTTGTAGCGATTTTCCATTTGCCATGACTGTGCAGCTCCTTTGGAAATAACTTCGATTACATCTTCCATATTCAATCCTGCATTCTGACCAAATCGAATAGCTTCTGACAAACCCTGAACTAATCCAGCAATACAAATCTGATTAACCATTTTCGCAAGTTGACCGCTTCCAGAGTTTCCTAACAATTTCATTTTTTTAGAATAACAATCGATGATGGATTCTGCTTGTTCAAAATGATTTTGTTCTCCACCAATCATTACTGTTAGCGCACCATTTTCAGCTCCGGCTTGTCCACCCGAAACTGGTGCATCAAGAAAACCAAACTTTCTTTTTTTTGCTTCTTCGTTTAGCTCTCTTGCAATCTTTGCAGAAGCAGTAGTGTTATCTATAAAGATAGCTCCTTCTTTGACATTGTGAAATGCACCATGCTCACCGATAGTTACTTCTTTTAAATCATTATCATTACCTACACAGGTAAAAATAAAATCAGAATCTTTTGCAGCTTCTTTGGGTGTAGAAGCATGTTTTCCACCATATTCACCAACCCATTTTTCTGCTTTCGCAGTCGTTCGATTATAAACGGTTACATCGTGACCAGCTTTTGCTATAAATCCTGCCATCGGATATCCCATGACTCCTAAACCTATGAACGTTACTTTTTTTGACATTCGTTTCTCCAATTTTTTAAATGTTTAATTATCAATTCGTTAAAAATAATTATAGATTTCTTTTATTCGGGTTCATTTTGACATTTTGTTCTAGCTTTGGTCAAACTTTTTTTATTGGCATCTTTAATCCTTATATAAGAGAAGATTTAAGCTTAAGTCACTCTGAGTTTGGTTTAATTTATTCGCTGGCTACTCTTTTAAGTAGCCTTTCCTTAATTTGGATAGGAAAAAAAATTGATGACTTTAAAATCATTTATTTTGCCATTGCGGTATGTTTATTTTTAGCTTTTTCTAGTTTTTTCCTAACTTTGGTTAGCAATATTATTCTTTTATTTTTTGCAATATATTTTCTTAGATTGTCGGGGCAGGGATTAATGACACATACAGCTAGTACCTCTATGGCAAAATTCTTTGACTTAAATCGTGGAAAAGCTCTTAGCATTTCTTGGTTGGGGTTATCCTTAGGAGAAGGTTTTTTGCCTTATTTAATTATTTTTCTTATGAAATTTTATTCTTGGAAAATAGTTTGGTTAGGAATCTCTATTTTTATTTTATGTTTAGTAGTTCCTTCCGTATTTTTTATCTTAAGATTTTATAAAGATGGAGCCACTGAAATTTCCGATATTAAGAAACAAGAAGTCAATCACACAATTAAAAACTGGACAAGATCAGAGGTAATACGTGATTCAAAGTTTTATTTTTTACTACCCGCTGTATTGGGGCCTGCTTTTTTATCAACGGGAATTTTTATTAATCAAATATATATTTTTGAGAGCAAACAATGGTCAATGCTGATGTTAGCACAGGGCTTTACTTTGTATGCAATTGTGAGTGTAATTACTTTAGCAATTTCTGGTTTTTTAATAGATCGCTTTTCTGCCATTAAAGTTCTACCTTTTTATTTGTTGCCAACTATGATTGCTTATACTTTGGTAATTATTAGTAGCTGGGCCTTTACTCCTATTGTTATGATGATTTTGATTGCTATGACCAACGGCACTTCTAGTGTTTTGCTTACTTCTACCTGGTCAGAGATTTATGGTACCAAGTATTTGGGTGGAATTAGATCTATTACTGTTTCTTTCTTTGTTTTTTCTACCGCTATTGCCCCTGTATTGTTTGGATATTTGATTGATAAGCAATTCACTATTAATCAAATATTTTCAATGATGCTGGGCTATTTAATTTTGGCTAATGCTTTGTTTTTATTCAAATTAAAAGACTACCAACCTGTAAAAATTGCTTGATTTTCAAGTCTAAAGTCATTAGAAGACCTCAACTTTATGGCACGTGTAACAGTAGAAGATTGTTTAGAGCAAGTTGATAATCAATATGATTTGATCATCCTAGCTAAAGAAAGAACTTTGCAAATTGGCGCAGGGGACAAACCTTTGGTAGATGAAGACAATGATAAAAAAACTGTAATTTCACTGAGAGAAATTGGTGATAAAAAAATCGATATTAAAAATTTAAATAATGCAACGATTGATCGTGCTAGAGATCATCCAGAAGACGCAACAGTACAAGAAGATTTTGATGCTCCAGAAGGAGACGAGTTTGAAGCAATTTATAAAGGTGAAGTATCTAAATCTGGACAAGCAATTTTACCATCCAAAAGATCAAGAAAAGTTCCTGTAGCTTCAGCAGCTGCAGTGGATGATGCGGATGATAGCGATGACGATGTATCAGAAGATATCATAGATCAAACTACGGAAGCAAATCCTACTGAAGATAAACCTTCAGAATAATCTACTACTCAAATTCTTTTAAAATTTTATCGCGGTGCTGATCAAGGTCAGGTATTTCGCCTCGAGTTGATTTATCTTCATAATTAGACATTTTAATTGGATTGCCTGCCATTTTAAATTTTCCAATTTTATTATGATTGGCGCTTACAATCATATTTCTAAATTCAATTTGCGGGTTTTCTACCGCTTCTTTAATATTATAAATAGGTCCACATGGAATCTTCTTTTCCGTAAATAAGGAAACCCAATCTTCTGTTGTTTTATCTTTTAATTTAGATTCTATAATTATTTTCAATTCATCTATATTTTTATTTCTAGATTTATTATCCGCAAATTTTTCTTCCTTATGAGAGTCACAGTTTAAAACTTCACACATTCCTTGAAACAACTTTTCATTTCCAGCTGCAATAATGATGTAGCTATCTTTCGTTTTGAACGCTTCAAAGGGAGCAATGGAAGGATGACGTGATCCCATTGGCTGAGGAATTTCTCCTTTCGACAAATATCTCGCGATTGCATTTTCCAATATAGCAATTTGACAATCTAGCATAGAGACATCTATGTGACTTCCTTTCCCAGTTTTTGTTCGATCAAACAATGCAGCGTTCACACCAATGGCAGTAAACAAACCAGCAGTAATATCTCCAATAGAAGTTCCAACCCTAGTTGGTTCGCTATTTGGCTGACCTGTAACACTCATGAGACCACCCATCCCTTGAACCACCATATCGTATGCAGGAAGTTCCTTCATTGGACCTGTTTGACCGAATCCAGATGCAGATGCATAAATAAGTTTTGGATATTTGTCTTTTAAATTGTTCCAGCCATATCCCCACTTTTCCAAGGTTCCAGGTTTAAAGTTTTCAACAAGAATGTCAGCTTTGGCTAAAATTTTTTCAAATATTTTTTTATCTTCTTCGTTCTTTAGATTTAGAGCAATACTTTCCTTTCCTCTATTTAAGGACATAAAGTATGCTGATTGCTCTTCTATAAAAGGACCAAATTTTCTTGAATCGTCTCCAATTTCAGGGGCTTCTACTTTAATTACTCTTGCTCCGAGATCTGATAAAACCATTGTACAATAAGGACCCACCAATACTCTGGTCAAATCTAAAACTAACAATCCTTTTAGGGGTCCATCGTTCATATTTTTACCTTTTACACACAAATAATTGAAATTTATAGTCAAATAAGGTGTTTTAATAAATTGAATATTCGGTTAGTTTAGAAAACTTAAATTTAACTAACAGGGGAATAATATGAAAAAAATAATCGTACTTTTTAGTACAGCAGTATTTCTTTTCACGTCTGCGGGAATGTCTTTTGCAAAAACGCTAAAAGCTAGTCACCAATGGCCTGGAACAAAGAATGCAAAAACAGGTAAGTATGATGCTCGTCATGAAATGGTGCAAATCATTGCTGATGAAATGAAAAAAGCAAACGTTGGTATAGATATTAGAGTTTATCCAGCTAAGTCTTTATACAAACCAAAAGAGCAGTGGAAACCTATGACTACTGGACAGCTTGATATTTCGGCTTTCCCTTTAGCATACGCTGCTAAATTTCACCCAGAATTTGATATTACTTTGATGCCTGGAATTGTGAAAAATCATAAACATGCATTAGCAATTAACAAGTCTCCATTTATGGATACTATCAGAAAAATTATGGATGACGCAGGCGTTGTCGTTTTATCTGATGCTTGGTTAGCTGGTGGATTTGTTTCTAAGAAAAATTGCATCACAGATCCTAGTACAGTTAAAGGACAAGTATTTAGAGCTGCAGGAAAAGCATTTAATCAAATGCTAGAAGCTGCAGGAGCTGGTATTCAAGGAATGCCTTCTTCAGCTATTTACAATGGTCTTCAAACTGGAGTGTTGGATGGAGCAAACACTAGTTCTGGAAGTTTTGTATCATACAGAATTTACGAACAAGTTAAGTGTGCTACACCTCCAGGAAAATATGGATTGTGGTTTATGTATGAGCCAATTCTAATGTCTAAACAATCTTTCAATTCATTGAATGCAAAACAACAAAAAGCATTAATGAAAGCTGGAAAAAAAGCTGAAAAATTTATGACAAAATCAGCTGCTAAATTAGACTCAGATATGGAAAAAGCTTACAAGAGCGCAGGTGTTAAACTAGCTTACATGACTAAAGCAGATCATGCAGCTTGGGTAGCATTAGCAAAAAAATCTTCGTTTGCTAAATTTGTGGAAAAAGTACCGACTGGACAAAAGTTAATTGACCAGGCTTTAGCGGTAAAATAAATAATTGAAATCAATACCCCTGTTTTATAAAAGGCAGGGGTATTTTTTTTTATATGATCGATAAATACTTAGAAATTACAAAAAAAATCGCTACTGCTTGTGGAGTGTTTGCAGCAGCTAGCATTATGCTATCTATTGTTATTGTTACAGAGCTGGTATTTGAAAGGTATATTTTTGGAAATGCTATAACCTGGCAACCAGAGCTTGTCACACACTTACTTGTTGCCTCTACTTTTATTGGTAGTGCCTATGTTTTTGCAGAAAATGGCCATGTGAATATGGACTATTTTTATACTTTTCTAAGTGAAAAATCAGTTACGATTTTAAAAATTTCAACCTCCGTCCTTTGTTTGGTCTTTTTTTTAGTTTTACTTTATGTCTCGTACGAGATTGTTTCAGAAGCCTTTCTTAAAAATTACGACACAGGAACTGTTTGGGGTCCTCCATTATGGATACCTTACTCTTCAATGTTAATTGGAGCAATGCTCATGACTATGGCTTACGTTGGCGAGCTCTTGAAACTTGGTAGAAAATTAAAGGAGTTAAGTCAATGATTGAAAATATGGACCCACTAACATTGGGAGCAATTGTAGGAATATTTACTGTGATGATTTTATTCTCAGGAATTCCAATTGCTTTTGGCTTATGTGTTATTTCTTTAATTTTTTTAGTTGCAGCAGAAGGATTTCAAATTGTTGGAGTGTATGCAGAAACATTTTATGCCGGAATAAATTCATTTGTTTTACTCTCTATTCCAATGTTTATTTTAATGGGTATGGCCGTAGCACATTCACCAGCAGGTAAAGATCTTTATACTGGTTTAGATAGATGGTTATGGAGACTTCCAGGTGGATTGGTAATTTCAAATATTGGTGCTTGTGCAGTTTTTGCTGCTCTTAGTGGTTCAAGTCCTGCAACTTGTGCTGCTATCGGAACCATGGGAATTCCTGAGATGAGAGCTAGGGGATATTCAGCCAGACTTGCTACGGGATGTATAGCAGCAGGAGGAACTCTTGGTGTTTTAATTCCACCTAGTATTGTTTTAATTGTTTATGGTCTTGCTACAGGAACTTCGATTGGAAGATTATTTTTAGCGGGTATTATTCCAGGCTTATTACTAGCATTTTTATTTATGCTATGGGCCTATATCTATGCATATTTTATTGATAAAGATTCTGCAAAACGCTTAAAAGCAAGAACTCCACCAACTTTAAAAGAAAAATTAGAAGTACTACCTCGAGTTTTACCTTTTTTAGCTATTGTAGCAGGGGTTCTTTATGTTCTTTATGGAGGAGTTGCCACACCATCAGAAGCATCGGGTGTTGGAGCTTTTCTTGTTTTTGTAATGATAGCTGTAGTTTATAAAATTTATCAGCCAAAGAAAATATGGGACATTGTAAAAATTTCAATGAAAGAAAGTGTAATGATTATGTTTATCATTGCAGCCTCTTATATTTTTGCTTTTAGTTTATCTACTTTATATGTCACTCAATCTATCGCCCAAGTAGTTGTGGATATGGGTTTAAATAAATGGCTCTTGTTTTTTTATATTAATATTTTTTTATTAGTTTGTGGTTTCTTTTTGCCACCGGTTGCGGTGATTGTGATGACCTCTTCTATTTTATTGCCAATTCTTACAGATTTCGGATTTGACCCTTATTGGTTTGCAATTGTATTCACTATTAATATGGAGATAGGCTTGATAACTCCTCCAGTAGGACTTAATTTATATATAATTAAAGGAATTACACCTGATGTGAGCTTGGGTGAAATATTAAAAGGATCTATTCCGTTTATAGGAATGATGATTCTTTGCATCTTGATATTGTGTATTTTTCCAGAGATTGTTACATGGTTACCAGACAAACTTATGGGAAAAGATGCTGGATTTTAAAAAGATAATAGGTTCCATTGCCGATGTTGGAAAAAGCATATTAGGAAAAAAGTTTTCTGAAAAAAGAGATTTGCCAACTTTGGTGCAACTTTGTGATGATCTCATTTCATATAAAGGAACTGCCTCAGGAATTGCAATCGCAAGAGAAATTAGTGAAATTTATAAAATTTTAGACAAAGAACAAAAATTAAATTTCTTTTTAACTATCAATGAAAAATTTAAGCCAAATTTAAAATCAATCGATGATGAGATCTCTATTTATCTGAAGGATAGGAATAAATCTAATTTAGACAATTTAGGAAATGCCATTGAGGGAAATAGACAAGAGCTTATTCGTAGAATGAACATGGCCCCAGACGGAACATCAGTCTTGGTGTCTATGCGTGAAGACTTAATTAAATTTACCAAAACCAATCCAGAATTAAAAGATTTTGATCATGATATAAGACACTTGTTTAAGTCTTGGTTTAATCCTGGCTTTTTAAAATTGGAACGTATTACTTGGGAAACAAAAGCTGCAGTCTTAGAAAAAATAATTAAATATGAAAAAGTTCATAAAATTTTAGATATGAATGATTTAAAAAGAAGACTGCAAGAAGACAGAAGATTTTTTGCATATTTTCACCCAGTTCTAGCAGATGAGCCTTTAATTTTTGTACAAGTGGCATTTGGAAATGGTCTTGGAAAATCAATACAAGATATTATGAAACCTATTACAGGAAATTTTGAAAAATCTAATACTGCAACATTCTATTCTATTAGCAACTGTCAAGAAGGACTGATGAGAGTTACTTTAGGTAATTTTTTAATCAAAAGAGTCGTGCATGAAATTCAATCAGAAAATTCTAATATTAAAAATTTTGGTACGCTATCTCCTTTACCTGGGTTTGCCGATTGGTTTAAAAATTTAAGTGATCATAAGTTAGCAAGCATCTTAAAAAATTACGATATAGCAAAAGTTGCCTTTCTAAAATCAGATACGGTAAAACTTGGAGATCAAAGAATTGTAGAAGAAAAAGAAGCTATTAAAAAAGTTGTCGTACATTATTTACTTAATGAAAAAAATAACAATCAACCTCTAAATCCAGTTTCAAGATTTCACCTTGGTAACGGAGCAAGCATAGAAGACGTAATCATCAATGGAAATGTATCCGATTATGGGCATAAAGAATCTTTTGGAATTATGGTAAATTATATTTATCATTTAAATAAATTGGAAAAAATCCACGAGGACTTTGCTAGTAAAAAAATTATTTCTTACTCTGATAAAATTAAAAAATATGTCTAAAATTAATAGAACTGTTTCGGTCGCTCCGATGATGGATTGTACGGATAGGCATGATCGTTATTTCTTACGTCTAATTAGCAAAAACGTACTTCTTTATACAGAAATGGTTTCAACTGGAGCTGCTTTAAATGGAGATCGTGAAAAAGTACTGGGTTTTAATAATTTTGAAAAACCTTTGGCTTTGCAAGTAGGCGGATCCAATAAAAATGATTTAGCAGAAGTGGCTAAGATTGCTGAAGATATGGGTTATGATGAAATTAATATTAATCTTGGCTGCCCAAGTAAAAAAGTACAAAAAAATCAATTTGGCGCTTGTTTAATCAAAGAACCTGATCTAGTTGCAGAATGCATTGATTCCATGGTGAATGCTTGCAAGATTCCTGTAACAGCAAAAACAAGAATTGGTTACGATGACGTAGAAGAGTTTGATTATTTGAACTCTTTTGTAAACAAAATGTCCAATGCTGGATGTAAGACTATTATTTTGCATGCACGAAGGGCAATTTTAAAAGGACTGTCCCCTAAAGAAAACTTAAATATTCCAAAATTAAACTACCCAATGGTAAATCAGATTAAGCAAGAAAATCCTAATTTAGAAATTATCATCAATGGTGGGATCACAAAGTGCTCTGAAATAAAAGAACATTTATCTAATGTAGATGGGGTTATGATTGGAAGAAAAATTTATCAATCACCTTATTTTTTAGCTGATATAGAAAGAGAAATTTTTAACAATTCTGATATTTTAACGAGAGCTCAAATTGTAGAAGAAATAGTAAAATATGTTTCTAATGAGGTTCAAAAAGGAACAAGAGTTAATCAAATAATGAGGCACACAGTAGGCTTGTATCATGGTCAAAAAGGATCTACGGAATGGAAACGATATTTATCTAACAATATGATGGCAAGAGATTCTGATTTCCAAAAGGTGAATCATATATTAGAAATTGTTCAAAATACTGAAAAAGAAAAAATGGTAGTTTCATGAACAGTCTAATTGTACCTGAACCAAAATTAACTTTGATTCCCATTAAAGATTCTTCTCAACAATTTCCAGTTAGAAGAATTTATTGTATCGGAAGAAATTATGCAGATCATGCAATTGAAATGGGCTTTGATCCGAATAAAGAAGATCCTTTTTTTTTTCAGAAAAATGCAGACAACATAGACATATCAGGTAATTTTCCATACCCTCCACAAACTTCTGATGTACATCATGAGATAGAATTAGTGGTTGCTCTTAAGAGTGGTGGATCTAATATTTCTTTATCAGAATCCTATAAGCATGTATTGGGATTTGGAGTTGGCCTGGATATGACTAGACGAGATTTGCAAGGGCAAGCAAAAAAAACAGGAAGACCCTGGGAAATTGGAAAGGCATTTGAACATTCTGCTCCTATGGGAGAATTAAATCTTATAGAAAAATCGGGAACTATGGAAAGTGGATCTATTGTTTTAAAAGTGAATGGTGCAATTAAACAGCAGGGTGATCTTAATATGATGATTTGGAAAATACCTGAAATGATTTCACATTTATCTAAATATTACACATTACAAGCTGGAGATTTAATTATGACAGGAACTCCTGCTGGGGTTGGACCAGTTCAAAAAGGAGACTATTTGGAAGCTTCAATTAGCAAACTAAGCAATTTAGCTGTTAAAGTCGTTTAATATTCTTATATTAAAATTTTAAATTCATAGTAATGATAATCTATAAAAAATGTTTACTGTTTTAAGCGCATCCGAATTAATCTCATTAATAATTGTCTTGGCAGTGGCTGCATCTATCTCAGGATTTATTGCTGGTTTGTTAGGAGTAGGAGGAGGCATTATAATGGTCCCAGCATTGTATTATGCTTTCACAGTTATGGATTTTGATATTGCAACTAGAATGCACTTATCTCTTGGAACGTCACTTGCTATTATTATTCCCACCTCAATTATGTCAGCTAAGACTCATATGCAATTTAATGCAGTCGATTTTAAATTAATAAAATCTTTCGGAATTTTTATTGTTCTAGGTGTAATACTCGGAACAGTGTTGGCTTCTAATTTAAAAACACCTCCTCTAATACTATTCTTTTCTGTCTTTGCTTTTTTAGTAGGATTATTTTTTATTTTTTTTCGAGAAAAAGTTGGAGCAAATCCGAAACCAATATCACAAACGTTCAAAGCTGTAATTGGAATGGGTTTAGGCTTTTTTGCTGTTCCTCTTGGTATTGGAGGTGGCTCATTAGGAGTTCCAGCAATGAGATTATTTGGCTATCCAATTAAAATTGCCATAGGAACGTCAGCGGCAATAGGATTTTTAATTTCTATTTTTGGAGCTAGCAGTATGTCTTTTAGTGGATTTTTTTTTGATGTAGTGAGTACTCCACTAAGTTTAGGTTATGTAAATTTACCAGGTTTTTTAGTATTTGTTCCTGTGACTATGTTTATGGCTCCAATCGGAGCAAGATTATCACATCGGATTGAAAAAACATTGCTTAGCAAAATATTTGGTGTGTTTCTTTTAGTTATTGCTATCCGTTCTTTCTATGAATACCTTCAGCTTTAATATCACTTTGTACCCGCTTTATATTCCTTTAATTCTTTTATTGTTTGTAGGTAATTTTACTCCTGGACCTAATAATATTATCGCTTCTTACTCTGGATTTCATTTTGGTTTTAAAAAAACGATCCCTCATATTTTAGGTGTCACCTTTGGTTGGCCGTCTTTAATTTTAGCTGTTAATTTTGGTTTGGTAATTATTTTTATAGAATTTCCTGTAGTTCAAAGAACTGTTGAAATATTAGGATCGCTATTTCTTATTTATTTAGCCTACACATTGATTAAGGTTAAATCGATAGAAGAAAAAGAGCTACAAAAACCAATGACGTTTTTAGCTTCCTATTTTTTTCAATTTATCAATCCAAAAGGAGTGGTCACAGCTATCATTGTTGTTTCACAATTTATTGATACTGGTAAGAATTTCATTCAAGATACGATTATAGTATTTGTTCTTACTCTAACATCTGCCTTTCTTTCTATTTCTACCTGGGCTATTTTTGGAAAATATCTAAGATCTTTACTTAGTAGTAAGCTGTCCATTTCTCTTTTTAATTATTCTATGGCCAGTTTGTTAGTCCTTATTGTTGTTTTATTTTGGATAAAGTAAAAACTGTTATACAATCTCTGTCCAAGCAAAGCTGAATATGAAAAATACAAACATAG